>Ga0209389_1001711_pt1 | contig 15873 bp, 13 predicted proteins | sample CowpearedBW_FD_187526 | JGI IMG/M metagenome (GOLD analysis project Ga0209389, IMG submission 187526) | Root nodule microbial communities of legume samples collected from California, USA - Cow pea red BW (SPAdes) (version 2) | ecosystem: Host-associated > Plants > Roots > Nodule | place: USA...
GAGCGCTCAGGGCAAGTTTGAGCAAATGCACGACCGGCTTCGTGCCCAGTGGCGAGAGCGGATGGATCGTGATGAAAAGCCGTCAGCCGCTGTTCTCGATTCCCAGTCAACTCGTAGCTCTCCCCAAATTACAGTAAGGCTGCGTGCCAGTTCCCTTAATTACCATGACTTTGCCGTCGTAAGCGGCCTGTGGGGGCCGAGCGTGCAGCGGATTCCCATGGCAGACGGTGCTGGAGAGGTGGTTGCCTTAGGTGAGGGAGTCACCGAGTTCGCCGTAGGCGATCAGGTCGTGAGTACGTTCTTTCCTGACTGGCTTGATGGCGAGCCGCAGCAGGAGGGTTTTGGAACGGTGCCGGGCGATGGTGTCGATGGTTATGCTCGGGAAGCCGTTACGGCGCGAGCCACGTCTTTTACCAAGGCGCCCCAGGGCTGGACTCATGCTGAGGCTGCAACGCTTACCACGGCCGGCCTGACCGCCTGGCGCGTGTTGATGGCCGACGATTCGTTGAAGCCTGGGGACAGCGTTCTTATACAGGGTACCGGCGGGGTTTCGATCTTCGCGCTTCAGTTCGCCAAAATGGCCGGCGCGACGGTCATTGCCACCTCTTCCAGCGATGAGAAGCTGGAGCGGCTGAAGGCCATGGGGGCCGACCACCTGATCAACTATCGCCGTACGCCCAACTGGGGCGAGAAAGTGCGTGAGTTAACCAATGATCGGGGAGTTGACCACGTCATCGAAGTAGGCGGACCCGCGACCCTGGAGCAGTCGATGATTGCGGCACGTGTTGGTGGGCATATTTCTGTGATTGGTATCCTTACCGGCGTTGCCGGGGAGCTGAGCATCGTTACTGCGCTGACACGGCAGTTGCGACTGCAGGGTGTGCTGGTTGGAAACCGTACCCAGCAGCAGGAGATGATCAGGGCTATCGATGCCAATGGCATGCGTCCGGTTATCGATAGCCATTTTCCGCTGGACGAAATTGTTGAGGCGTTCCGCTATCAGGAAAGTAATCGTCACTTCGGTAAGATCTGCCTCGATATCTAGGCAGGATTGCTTCCTGATCGCTAGGGTCTGTTGCCGTTTCGACGCGGCCGTGCGCGAAACGGCAACAGACCCTAGGTAACCCAGGTCCTGAACTGGGCTTGCTCACTGTCGATTAGCTCAGTAACCAAAAAGCCCGATACAGCGTATCGGGCTTTTTTGATTGGTGCGCCAGGCATGGCGCGTTGCGCGTCAGCGCAACCCGCTTGACTATGGTGGCCAAGCGGGTGACTTGGAGGTGAAAGTCCTCTACACACCCGGCAAGGGGAAGTGTTAGCCAGAGGCAAGGGTGTCGCGGGCGACTGCGAATCTGAAGGAAGCCCGAGGCAAAATGCTGGCCTGACGAACAGGAAGCGGATAGAGGCGGCGCAGCGGGGTGAGAAGGCCAATATCTTCAAAGCCCGATACTTGCACGGAACGCTGCGACGTAGATCCGACAGGCATAAGCAGGAAGGTCACGCGAATTACCCTGGGAGATCTGCACGTTTGCCATTGTGCTACCGAGCGTCAAGAGGCGACGGGATGGACGTGCAGAAGTCAGCCGAAGCCGTAGTAAGTGGCAGTTAACCGCGCCACCAAGGGCCGAACAGGTTATGCCGCCAGTAGGCGCCAGAGTCTCGTCGAATGTCGAAAAGCAGAAATTTCTCCGAGGGAGAACTGTGACCCCAAGTTCCGGACAGAATCCGAGAGTGACGGCTGGCAGTGCGCAGGCATCGACGGCGTCTGTGGCGTGGACGAACGCGGAGCCGGACACGCTGATGGGGCGGGTGCTTGCACCGGCCAACCTCAAACGTGCGTATCAGCGTGTGGTCAGCAACAAGGGAGCACCGGGTGCCGATGGCATGACGGTCGCTGACTTGGCTGGCTATGTGAAACAGTATTGGCCAACTCTCAAGGCCAGGTTGCTGGCTGGTGAATACCATCCCCAGGCAGTGCGGGCGGTCGAAATTCCCAAACCGCAGGGCGGTACCCGGCAACTGGGGATTCCCAGTGTCGTGGATCGCCTGATCCAGCAAGCCCTGCAGCAACAGCTCACGCCAATCTTTGACCCGCTGTTCTCGGACTACAGCTATGGCTTTCGTCCGGGCAAAAGCGCTCATCAAGCCGTCGAAACGGCCCGCTCCCATGTGGGGGCGGGCCATCGCTGGTGCGTGGAACTTGATCTGGAGAAGTTCTTTGATCGGGTCAACCACGACATACTCATGGCCTGTATCGAGCGCCGTGTCGAAGACAAATGCGTGCTCAGGCTTATCCGCCGTTACCTTGAAGCCGGGGTCATGTCGGGCGGTGTCGTCAGCCCACGGCAGGAAGGGACGCCGCAAGGCGGCCCGCTCTCGCCGTTGCTGTCGAACATCCTGCTCAACGAATTTGACCGTGAACTGGAGCGGCGGGGGCACCGTTTTGTGCGCTATGCCGATGATGCGAACATCTATGTACGTAGTCAGCGGGCAGGCGAGCGAGTACTGACCAGCGTCGAGCGCTTCCTGAAAGAGCGTCTGAAACTGACGGTGAACAGGAAGAAGAGCCAAGTGGCACGGGCGTGGAAATGCGACTACTTGGGTTATGGGATGAGCTGGCATCAACAGCCTAGGCTGAGGGTAGCGACGATGAGCCTTGGTCGCCTGCGCAGTCGGCTCAAGGAGCTGCTGCGCGGGGCGCGAGGCCGCAAGGTGGCCTATATCATCGAGCGGCTGAACCCCGTGGTACGGGGCTGGGCGAGTTACTTCAAGCTCAGTCAGAGCAGGCGCCCACTAGAAGAGCTGGACGGGTGGATCAGGCACAAACTTCGCTGTGTCATCTGGCGGCAATGGAAGCAACCCTCTACGAGGATCAGCAACCTGATGCGTCTGGGTCTAAGCCGAGAGCGTGCTTGTAAATCTGCCTTCAATGGCCGAGGCCCATGGTGGAACTCGGGTGCGCCACATGTGAATCAGGCCCTACCGAAGAAACTGTGGGATCAACTCGGATTGGTCTCGATACTGGATACGATCAACCGGCTTAGTCGCATAACCTGAACCGCCGTGTACGGAACCGTACGCACGGTGGTGTGAGAGGACGGCGGGTGTGAACCCGCCTCCTACTCGATCAAGAAAGCGCCGTTCTGAGGTAAGCGTCCGGCCAAGTCACCTTCCGAACTCCAGCATTAAGGGCGATGGTGTCCGCGTATTTTTAAGCGGACGCGATAGCCCTTATCGCCGGGATTTCCATGCGCCAACGAAGCTCTTACCCCAAACCGTTCAAGGCCCAGGTTGTTCAGGAATGCCTGCAACCCGGTGCGACCGTTTCCAGCGTTGCCATCCGCCCCGCCGCGTCAGGATAGTTGTCGTGTGAGTTGATTCGATGAGTCTTGTTCGGTGGGCGGAAGTGAGAGCCGTGTGGCGCGTTATTCGATAGAGCATCGGGAGTGGGTGGTGCGGCAGATGATGCCGCCCTTGAACCGGACGGTGCCGGAGCTGGTGGAAGCGACAGGCATTACTGATGCCACCCTGTATGCTTGGCGCAAACAGGCCAGAGCAGCGGGAGCAGTGGTGCCGGGAGATGGACAGCAGGCCGACCAGTGGTCGAGCCAGGACAAGTTTCGGGTGGTGCTGGAAAGCGCCAGCCTCAATGCGGCTGAGCTGGCGGAGTACTGCCGGCGCAAAGGCCTGTATGTCGAGCAGATCAACGCCTGGCGCGAAGCCTGCGAGCAGGCCAACAGCCTGGCTCAGCCGAGCAAGACCCGGCGCGAACGCGAAGAGGAAAAGGCCGCGAAGAAGCGCATCAAGCAGCTGGAGCGTGAACTGCGGCGCAAGGATGCGGCGCTGGCAGAAACCGCGGCTCTGCTGGTGTTGCGAAAAAAAGCCGAGGCGCTCTGGGGGAAGGACGAGGACGAGTGATCAGCGCCCCGGATCGCCGTGGAACGCTGCAGTTGATCGAGGACGCCGTGGCGGCGGGAGCGCGGCGGTCGCAGGCCTGCGCCGAACTGGGCCTGTCGCTGCAGCAGATCGTGGCGCGGCTGGCCGATCAGGGCACCTGGCTGGCCTCGGAGTCGACCTTTTACCGGTTGCTGAAGGACGCCGAACAGCAGCATCCGCGCGGCCGTAGCCGCCCACCGGTGAAACGAGCGCTGACGACCCATGTGGCCGACGGCCCGAACCAGCTGTGGTGCTGGGACATCACCTGGCTGCCGACCACGGTCAAGGGCCGTTACTTCTACTGGTACATGATCAAGGACGTCTACAGCCGGAAGCTGGTGGCCAACGAGGTGCATGAAAGTGAAAGCGCCGATCAGGCCGCCCAGCTGCTACGCCAGGCCTGCTTACGTGAACAGCGAGCAGGCCAGCCGCTGGTACTGCACTCGGACAATGGCAGCGCGATGAAGGGCTCGACCATGCTGGCGGCCATGCAGAACCTGGGTGTGATGCCCTCGTTCAGCCGCCCGCGGGTGAGCAATGACAACGCCTATGCCGAGGCCTTGTTCCGCACGGCGAAGTACTGCCCGCTGTGGCCGGAGCGGCCGGAGCGGCCCTTCGACACGCTGGAGCAGGCCAGGAACTGGGTGAACAGCTTCGTGGCCTGGTACAACCATGAACATCGCCACAGCGCCCTGAAGTTCGTGACCCCGGCGCAGCGACATACTGGCCAAGCGGAAGAGTTGCTGCGCAAGCGTATCGAGCTGTACGAGGCGGCGCGTGCACGGCACCCGGAGCGCTGGAGCGGCAACATCAGGAACTGGGTGCTGGCACCAATCGTGTGCCTGAGGTTTTCCTGTGGTGTTGTTATGCGCTCAGGATGACAGCATGAAAATCTGGTGGGTAACATGTGGCTATTACGTACTGCGGATTCCACGCCATTCGGACACTCAGCCCACGCTGATCCGGACACCTGTTCCACGCTCATTCGGACAGGCAGTCGGAGCGCAGCTCCTCTCGGCCCACCCATTGACTCAAGTCAGCCGTGATTGCCTAATTTCAGCTGTTCATTGTCATCTCCTCCGCGTCTCAGCGACGTGCCTCTGGCAGGTCGGTACAACTACCATGGGCGACTTCCGCCGCCATGCCCACGGTCTCACCTAGTGTTGGATGGGGGTGGATGGTCTTGCCGATATCCACGGCGTCGGCGCCCATTTCGATGGCCAGGCACACTTCACTGATCAGGTCGCCCGCGCCGGTGCCGACGATGCCGCCACCGACCAGCCGATGGGTCTCGGCATCGAACAACAGCTTGGTGAAGCCCTCATCGCGACCATTGGCAATCGCCCGGCCTGAAGCGGCCCAGGGGAATACCGCGGCCTCGACCTTGATGCCCTTGTCCTTGGCTTCCTGCTGAGTAAGACCAGCCCACGCCACCTCGGGGTTGGTGTAGGCGACGCCAGGAATTTGCAATGCGTCAAAGGTGCTACGCGCCAGCTCGGCATTGCTCAGCGCCTCGCCTGCTGCCACTTCGGCAGCGACGTGCCCCTCGTGCACCGCCTTGTGGGCGAGCATGGGCTGGCCAACGATATCGCCGATGGCGAAGATATGCGGCACGTTGGTGCGCATCTGCTTGTCCACGGCGATAAAGCCGCGCTCACCCACGGTGATACCAGCCTTGTCGGCATCGATCTGGTTGCCATTGGGTTTGCGCCCCACCGCCACCAAGACCAAGTCATAGCATTGCGGCTCAGCGGGGGCCTTTTCACCCTCGAAGCTCACCCAAATGCCCTGCTCGCTGGCCTCGGCTTTTACCGTGCGGGTTTTCACCATCACATTATCGAAACGGTGGCTGTTGTATTTTTCCCAGACTTTCACCAGGTCGCGGTCAGGCCCTTGCATCAAGCCGTCGAGCATTTCGACCACGTCGATACGGGCGCCAAGCGCCGAATAAACAGTCGCCATCTCCAGGCCGATAATCCCGCCGCCCACCACCAGCATGCGTTTGGGCACGGTACGCAGTTCCAACGCCCCGGTGGAGTCGACGATGCGTGGATCATTCGGCATAAAGGGCAGTTTTACCGCCTGGCTGCCGGCGGCGATCACGCACTGTTTGAAGCGGATGACCTTCTTCTCGCCGGTTTGCTCCTGGCCGGAGCCCGAGGAAACGGCCACTTCAATACGGTGGGGATCGAGAAAACGCCCAAAGCCACGCACCACATCGACCTTGCGGCCCTTGGCCATTCCAGCGAGCCCGGTGGTCAGCTTGTTGACCACCGATTCCTTGTGCGCGCGCAGCTTACCGACATCGACTGCGCCGGCACCGAACTCGATACCCAGAGCTGCCAGATGGGGCACCTCTTCCATCACATTGGCGATATGCAGCAAGGCCTTGGACGGAATGCAGCCCACGTTCAGGCATACGCCGCCAAGGGAAGCATAACGCTCCACGATTATGGTTTTCTGGCCCAGATCGGCGGAGCGAAAGGCGGCGGAGTAGCCGCCAGGGCCTCCGCCCAGAACCAGCACGTCGCATTCGAGATCAGAGCTGCCGGCATGGCTAGCAGCCGCTGTGGGCACGACAGCAGGCGCCGAGGCTGCAACAGCGGGCACGGGAGCGGACGCAGACGGCGCAACAGCCGCCTCCGACTCCAGCTTCAACAGCACAGCGCCTTCGGCCACTTTATCGCCGACGCTGGCCAGCACTTCCTTGACCACGCCAGCGGCAGAAGACGGCACATCCATCGTAGCCTTATCGGACTCCAGTACGCAGATCGGGTCGTCGACGTTCACCACATCGCCTACCTTGACCAGCACCTCGATCACCGGCATGGCCGCGGCATCGCCGATACCGGGCATCTTCACTTCAAAAACCTGACTCATGAGCTAGCCCCTTACAGCGTAATTCGACGGAAATCAGCCAACAGAGCAGCCAGGTGCTGAAGGAAACGGGCCGCAGCAGCGCCATCGACCACGCGGTGATCCCAGGACAGGGCCATGGGCAGAATCAGGCGCGGGGCGAACCCACTGCCATCCCACACCGGTTTCATTTGCGCACGGGTAACGCCGAGGATCGCCACTTCTGGCGCGTTGATGATGGGGTTGAAGCCGGTACCGCCAATGCCGCCCAGGCTGGAAACGGTAAAGGTGCCGCCGGTCATCTCGGCGGGACCCAGCTTGCCGTCGCGGGCTTTTTTCGCCAGCTCGCCACATTCGCTGGCGATCTGGCCGATGCCTTTCTGATCGGCATCGCGAATCACCGGCACCACCAGCCCGTTCGGCGTGTCGGCGGCAAAACCGATGTGGTAGTACTGCTTCAACACTAGGATTGGCTCGCCGTCTTCGTTGCCCAACGAACTGTTGAACTGCGGGAAGGCTTTCAGCGTGGCCACCGCTGCCTTGATCAGAAACGCTAACATGGTGTACTTGATCGCGTCTTTGCCGCCTTCCTTATTCAGTTGCACGCGGAACGCTTCCAGCTCGGTGATATCCGCTTCTTCGTTGTTAGTAACGTGGGGAATCATCACCCAGTTGCGCGCGAGGTTGGCACCCGAGATCTTCTTGATCCGCGACAGCGCGACCTTCTCGATGGTACCGAATTTGGCAAAATCGACGTCCGGCCACGGCAGCAGATTGAGCCCGGCACCTGAGTTGCCCGAGCCAGGCACGGGGCTGTCCAGGCGAACCAGGGCATCTTTGACGAAGCGTTCGACATCCTCGCGAAGCATTCTCCCGCCTTTGCCAGTAGCCACCACCTTGGTTACGTCTACACCCAGCTTGCGCGCGTAGCTGCGAACCGAAGGGCTGGCATGGGGTTTCAGACCTGGCGTACTCACCGCTGGCGCAACAGCTGCCACCGGCACCGGTGCAGCCGGACTGGCGGCCACGGGGGCCGGCGCTGCACTCACCGGTGCATCCGCCACTGCTGGGGTATTCACTGGCGCCGCAGCGGCAGGCGTTTCATCGGCGGCCATCTGCAACCTGAGCATGGCACTGCCTTTGGAAACCCGATCACCTACCTTGAGGCTGACCGACACCACGGTGCCGGCCACAGGGCTCGGCACATCCATCGATGCCTTGTCCGATTCCAGAGTCAGCAAAGGGTCGTCGAACGCCACTGTATCGCCCGGTTTGACCAATACCTCGATCACCGGAAGGTCCTTGAAGTCGCCGATATCCGGCACTTGAATTTCTCTGATTTCACTCATGACTAACCGTCGCCAAGAAAGTGGATCCGCTCCCCCTACAGGGAGCGGATGGAACGCTCATCGAGCGCGAACGAAGAGACAACCCGTTAGCGCGCCCACGGCGCCGGTCGGCTACCATCCAGGCCGTAGCGCCCAATGGCGTCAGCCAACACCTGACGCGGCAGCGTGCCGTCACGCACCAGACCGTCCAGGGCGGCGAGAACCACCTGGTGACGATCCACTTCAAAGAAACTGCGTAAGGCGGTGCGGGTATCACTGCGGCCAAAGCCGTCGGTGCCCAGGACTATGAAACGCGCATCGACGTAGCTGGCGATCAGTTGCGGCCAGGCACGAACGTAGTCGGTGGCAGCAATCACCGGCGCGGTGCCTGCGAGGGAGGCGCACAGGTGGCTGACCTGTTCCGGCTCAGCAGGATTCAGACGATTGTGGCGCTCCACATCACGCGCCTCGCGCGCCAGCTCGCTGAAACTGGTGACGCTCCACACCTCGCTCGACACCTGCCAGTCGGCAGCCAGCAGCTCGGACGCGGCGATCACTTCGCGCAGGATGGTGCCGCTTCCCAGCAACCGCACCGCGCCACGCGGCGACGGCGCATCGGTCGCGGCATAACGGTACATGCCGCGAATGATGTGATCCTCGACGCCGGTCGGCAGCGACGGTTGAGCGTAGTTCTCATTCATCACGGTGATGTAGTAGAACTCGTCGACATCACGCTCCATCATCTGGCGCATGCCGTGATCGACAATCACCGCCAGCTCGCCGGCGAACGCCGGATCGTAGGCGCGGCAATTGGGCACGGTGGCGGCCATAACATGACTGCTGCCGTCCTGGTGCTGCAGCCCTTCGCCACCCAAGGTGGTACGCCCGGCGGTAGCGCCCAGCAAGAAGCCGCGGGCACGTTGGTCGGCCGCTGCCCAGATCAGGTCGCCGACTCGCTGGAAACCAAACATCGAGTAATAGATGTAGAACGGCAGCATCGGTTTGCCGTGGGCACTGTAGGAGGTCGCAGCCGCTACCCAGGAAGACAGCGCACCGGCTTCGGTAATGCCCTCCTCCAGCAACTGACCATCCTTGGCTTCACGGTAATACAGCATCGAGCCGGCATCTTCCGGCTCGTACAGTTGCCCCAGCGGCGAGTAGATACCGATCTGGCGGAACAGGTTGGCCATGCCGAAGGTGCGTGCCTCGTCGGCGACGATAGGCACCACGCGGGGACCCAGTTCCTTGTCTTTAAGCAAACCACCGAGCATCCGTACCACGGCCATGGTGGTGGACATTTCTTTGCCGTCGGCTTCGAAGGCAAAGCGTGCGTAGTCGGCCAGGGCCGGCACGGCGACGTGCTCTTTGCCCTTCTGCCGCGCCGGCATATAGCCGCCCAGCGCCGTTCTGCGCTCTTGCAAGTAACGTATTTCCTGACTGTCCTCAGTCGGACGATAGAAGCGCAGTTGCGCGACGTCGTCGTCCGACAGTGGCAGCGCGAAGCGATCACGAAATGCCTTGAGTGCATCGATATCCAGCTTCTTGGCCTGGTGCGAGGTCATGCGCGACTCGCCGGCACCGCCCATGCCGTACCCCTTCTTGGTTTTTGCCAGGATCACGGTCGGACGCCCCTTGTGCGCCTTGGCTGCAGCGAACGCGGCATACAGCTTGCGGAAGTCGTGACCGCCGCGCTTGAGCGCATCGATATCGGCATCGGACATATGCGAGACCAACGCCTGGATTTCCGGATCCTGCTGGAAGAAGTGCAGCAGGTTATAGGCGCCGTCCTTGGAGCCGAGGGTCTGATATTGACCATCGACGGTCTGGGCAAAGCGTTGCAACAGGGCATTACTGCTGTCCCGCGCAAACAACGGATCCCAGTCCGAGCCCCAGATGACCTTGACCACATTCCAGCCGGCGCCGGTAAACAGCGCTTCGAGCTCTTGAATGACCTGGCCGTTGCCACGCACCGGGCCATCCAGACGCTGCAAGTTGCAGTTGACGATAAAGGTGAGGTTATCGAGCTTTTCCCGTGCGGCGAGGGTGAGGCCGGCAATGGACTCCGGCTCATCCATTTCGCCGTCACCAAACACCCCCCACACATGGCGGTCGGCGGTTTCGGCCAGATTGCGATGCTCGAGGTAACGCATATAACGCGCCTGGTAGATGGCACTGATCGGGCCAATACCCATCGAGCCGGTGGGGAACTGCCAGAAATCGGGCATCAACCACGGGTGTGGATAAGAACTCAGGCCATTGCCGCTCACTTCCTGGCGGTAATTGGCCAGTTGCTCCTCCGACAGACGTCCCTCGAGGAACGCCCGGGCGTAAACGCCAGGTGCCGAATGCGGCTGGTAAAACACCAGATCGCCGCCGTGCTTTTCATCACTGGCACGAAAGAAATGGTTAAAACCGACCTCGAAGATTTCGGCGGCAGATGCATAACTCGCAATGTGCCCACCCAAATCCCCGTAAGCCTGATTGGCGCGCACTACCATGGCCAGTGCATTCCAGCGAATGATGGAAGTAATCCGTTCCTCGACAGCAAGGTCGCCTGGATAGGGCCCCTGCTTTTCAATCGAAATTGTGTTCCGATAAGCCGAGTACGGGTGCACATGCGAGGTGATGCCAAGTGCTCTTGCGTGTTGCTCTAATTGTTTAAGCAGAAACTGGCCACGCTCGGAACCACCATCGCGCACGACGGCCTCTAACGACTCCAGCCATTCCCGTGTTTCATCTCGGTCAATATCCATAGACGCCACTGACCCAGTTATCGAATTTTCGTTTAGCACACCCATATCTGCCTCCGCTCTTGTTACTGTTAGCTTAGAGGTAAACCGACAGAACATGCCGCCGTACTAATCTTCATTACTACCAATTTTCGGCATATAATGCTGCCAATCAACACAAATGAGGCGCAACATGCCGCAAGCACAACTCGACTCAATAGACCTGCGCATCCTCGAAGAACTGCAGGCCAACGCTCGACTCACCAACGTCGAACTCGCATCCCGCGTGCATCTATCGCCCTCGCCCTGCCTGACAAGAGTGAGGGCATTAGAAGAATCGGGTTTGATCAGTCGTTACGTAACCCTGCTTGACCCTTATGAACTAGGTCTGAGCGTCAGTGTATTTATCCAAATTACGCTGGAGCGCCAGGTAGAACGCGCATTAGAGACTTTTGAAGAGGCGATACAAAACTACCCGGAAGTCATGGAGTGCTATCTAATGACCGGCGACGCTGATTACCTGATCCGGGTTGTGGTACCCGATGTACAGGCACTCGAACGATTTATTGTTAATCAACTTTCCAAGATCCCGGGCGTCGCAAATATTCGCTCGAGTTTCGCGCTCAAACAGGTCAAATACAAAACGGCACTACCACTTCCCCGCACAGACTCGACTAAAACAGGCACCGGCAAACTTCGGCATAAATAACCCCCCCCCCACTTCAGGTGGTGCGAAAACCTCCAACCGCCGCGTTGAGGGCGTCGCCCACCTGCTCCAACCCGCGCACTGACGTTTCCAGCAAGCCGTTCGCCGCGGTGCTTTGCTCAGCGACCGCCCGTACTCGCTCCATGCTTTCGCCAACCTGTTCGGCCACCGCACTCTGCTGTTCGGCCGCCGCAGCGATCTGCTGACTCATCTGCTCGACTGTCGAGACTGCCGCGGCGATTTCCTGCAAAGCCTGTGACGCCTGCTCGGCAAGCACCACACTCTCGCCGGTCAGCGTGTGGCTCCCTCGCAAGCGGCTGGCTGTTTGCTCGGCCACCGTACGCAGCTGCTTGATGCTAGTGGCAATATCATCAGTGGAAGCTTGTGTCCGCCGCGCCAGGTGGCGCACCTCGTCCGCCACGACAGCGAAACCCCGACCGTTTTCGCCCGCCCGTGCTGCTTCAATCGCCGCATTCAGGGCCAGCAGATTGGTTTGCCCGGCCAGGGCATTGATCACATCGAGAACCTTGCCGATCGCCGCACTCTCGTTAAGCAGCGAGCCCATTGCCTCGGAACAGCCGCTCATTTCCTGTGCCAGGTGACCGATCTTGGTCGTCGCCTGACGCACCAACTCTTTGCCTTTACCCGCCTGCCTATTGGCCTGCTCGACTGCATCGCGGGTCTAACTGGCATTGCGCGCGACATCCTGCGCGGTGGCGGCCATCTGTTGCATGGCGGTGGCCGCTAATTCAGTCTCCTCGTGCTGCAAGTCGACTCCCTCACGAGTACGCTCAGTCACCTGAACCAGGCCGCTGGTGGCCTGGTTCAACTGCCCGACACCCTGGCCAATCCGGCCGATCAGCCCACGCAGACTGTCGAGCATGACGCCGACGCTGCCGAGCAGATGCCCCAGCTCATCACGTCGTCTGGCCGCATCGATCTGTGCGCTGAGATCGCCAGATGCCACGAACCGGGTAAGCTCAACGGCCTGACGCAGCGGCTGCAGGATCAAGTGGCGAATCAGCAGACCGGCACCGATGCCAAAGCCAAGCGCCAACAGCACAATCCCCCCAAGCAGCCGGGATACCCGCTGGCTCATCGACTGCGAAGCCTGCACCTGCGCGATGTGGGCCGCGCCAAGCAGTGCGCTTACCCTGTCAGCAGCGTCATTCTCGCGTCTTGGCTATCGCTGGCTTGATCACGACTTGCGGCATAACCGTTGAATGCGGCGCTGTATTCCGCCAGCGCCGTACTCGCCTGGGTCAACGACTCCCGCTCTGAACCCTCAAGCCGCAGCTCCAAGTTTTCCATGTACGAGCGCAGTTCAATAACTCTCGCCTCCCAGGCGTTGCGCACATCTGTGCTGCCGTCGAGAGTGAAATAGAGTTCGCTGTCACGCAGGTTTGCCAGCTTGTCACGCAGCGTGGAGGCTTGTTCAAGCTGCAGCATACGCACCGAATCAGCCGGCTGCGCCTGCGAGGCCAGGAGGTTGACCGCGTCGAGCTGATCCAGCATCACCACGGTGAACCGCTCGCCAAGCACCTGGGCCAACTGCTGCATGCGCAGGCGAGCTTCGCGAGCATCACGCTGGGCTTGAGCGTACCGCTTGAACTGGGCGAGATAGATTTTTGCCGCCTCCACGGAGTCGCCCGACCCGGACTCCACCTGGGACCTCTCCAGCAACGAGACGAGCTCATCGGTTAGGCCGACAACCGTGTTAGCCTCGTCTTCAGCCAACTCCAGGCCAAACGCCTTTACCGCTACCTGCGCTTGCAGCATCAGTGACTCGACGGATGCGACGTCGTTCATCTTCTCAGCTCGCACTTCGAGCACGTTGAAGGCATAGAACGCTGTGGCGGCAACGCCTAGTCGATGACGCGGAATCCGACTTTGTTCCGATAGCCTGTAACTAGATATTTTGTGAAAAGCTGCACCATCTCCAATTGGAGATGGTGCGGCAGAGTCACCAGTGGGTACGTCAGGTTAATTGGGTATCGATACGTTGCAGAGCCTCTACCAGGTATTTTTTAAACACTGGGTAGTTTTCACTCATAGGGAAATGTCCGATGTCCTCCATCTCAATGAATGACCCACCCTTGATCTGGTCGGCCGTTTCTTTGGTCGCGGAAGGAGGAGTCAGATAGTCATAGGTCCCGGTCATCATCACTACTGGACACTTCTCGCCATCGATCTGTCCAAGCTTGTCCCGCAAATCATGATCGACTGAGTAGAAGTAGAGATCACCTTTGAACGCTTCCGCGCCCTGACTGTAGTAATGCCATGTTAGCCAACGGTCCTTGTCTGACGACATTGGCGCCATCAAATCCCAGACTCCGCTTGCGCAAACTTGTGAGGCATTGGCATGGGGGTGATGCCACCAGTCAAGGTAGAATCCTGGCGCATACGCAGCAGCTTCGACCGGTATCACCGCCTTGAATCTGTCCGGGTGACGTAGAGCGAGCTGCAGAGCGACATTGCCTCCGAATGAAGAACCCATGAAGATCGGATTCTCCAATTCGAGCGCGTCGCAGAGGGCAACGATGAAGTTTACGTAGTGGTCGGCCGTGAGACGGTACTCCTCTTTCCACCACTCCTTATTAAGAGGTGGATCTGATTTCCCGTGACGCGGAAGATCGTAGGCGATAACCAGATAGTCCTTCGTAATATCATCGTCTTCGAGCAGATCTCGCCATTGATGATTGTGGCATCCAGCAGTGTGCTGGCAGATTAAAGGTTGGCCGCTGCCATTTTGGTTGTAAAACACCTTGTATTCGCAACCGTCCACCTCGAGGGTTACATAATGTCCTGTTACCGGTGAAATTCGAGACATGTTTCTTCTCCGACGAGATTCTGATTAAACCGGTACGCCGGTTTTACGAAGCAATTCAATTTGAATGGTGATGTTGCGAAGGTTCTGCATTAGCACAAGCAGATCGCCTTCCATCTTCAAATCCTCCCGGAACGAAGCCGCCCAGATACCATGGAACATTGGCGGTGGCGTCTCCATGCCAAATTTTTTCCACGTGGCGGCACTTGCCCGAAAGGCGAATTGGTAGCTATCGAGGGGGGCGGGGTTGACATTAATGTCGTTGACCTTGCCATCGCGCATATCAACGATGACTTTTGCAGTTTCCATGTCGAGCATGTACGTACACGTGAAGTACTTACCCATTGATTGGATCGTGGCATCAGAATCAGAATGCTCGCGAAATTTTTGGGCCCAAGATTGTACGTGTGTATCCATGACTTTCTCCTCTTTTTGTACTTTTTTCGAAAAATCAGTCATCGGTCATCGAACTGTTGACGCCAATGCCGAATTGACCCGTGTGCTGATGCAAGACTCACCCACCTCCAAGTTAGCACAAATCCAGCAAAGGCAATGATTCGCGAAGAAGAACAGACTGGGTCAATGACATGTCAGCAACTGTGTCAATTTGTCGCCGGCACCAACAGATAGATCGCAGCTCCTGTATCGATCGCTTAAAATCAGGCGCTGCGGTTTACCAGCTTAAGAGGTGCGGCACTGCGCTGTTGAGCCAGGTATCGAGTGCAACAAACCCGTAGGAATGAGGAGAAGTTCATCGCCTCATCGCGCGCTTTGGTGATCTCCTCATAGAGATTGGTGATCAACTGGTTGGTGGTCAGGCCTTCCACGGCGGACATCTCTGTGAGGATGTCCCAAAACTGGTTTTCCAGTCGCAGAGTCGTGATCACGCCGTGTATACGCAACGAGCGTGACCGAGATTCGTACAGTATTGGATCGGCTTTGATATACAGCTCGCACATTTTGAGGCCCTCCCGGTAAAAGGATTATTTCCCTCTTCAGGCAAAAAGGGTAATAGGCCAATACTACACGTGGCGCTCCAGCCAGGGTTGCAGTATTGCCTCTGCCCAACAGACTCATTTCGAAATCCAGGCAATGACCGCTGCCCAATGTCATCAACTTTGGAAATTATCCATAATATCATATGATTAGCGCTCAAATCAGTGCATGGGAGAAGCCCTTTTGACTACCTATACCGCATCGCTTGACACCCCCAGCCAAACCCTGACTTGAAAATTGTACAAAAAACAACCAGTCCGCTCGATTGTCCCGCCTTCATCGCCGCCCACCGCCAGAATCCTCAAGACTTTACCCTCCGACGCCAGCTCACCTTCAAGAACCTCGTCCTGTTCCTGCTCAATCAGCCACGCACGGCCCTGCAAACCGAACTCGATCAGTTCTATCGCGTACTCAATCAGGCGTCGACTGAGACGCAAATGGTCACTGCGCAGGCCTTCTGCAAAGCGCGCAAAAAGCTCAACCCCGAGGTATTTG
>Ga0209389_1001721_pt1 | contig 15851 bp, 10 predicted proteins | sample CowpearedBW_FD_187526 | JGI IMG/M metagenome (GOLD analysis project Ga0209389, IMG submission 187526) | Root nodule microbial communities of legume samples collected from California, USA - Cow pea red BW (SPAdes) (version 2) | ecosystem: Host-associated > Plants > Roots > Nodule | place: USA...
TCTTCACTCACGCTATCAAGCATCCTACACTGTCATAACCAAAACTCTGCTGCCATTACTCTTAGAGTACTTCCCCCATACTTTCTCATGCATAATCATATCCATCCATATTTCCTCCAGTACCTATAACATTAATCCCAAACAATTTACAACATGACTAATTTTCATCCCATAGTGCATATATCCTCAATTATTACCTAATATCAGTAAGTCATATCCGGTACCTATCCAGTCACACGTAAACAAATACTATGCTTTCCCTACAGGATCTCTTACTACAATTTTCCCTTCTCCCTTTCTACCTTTGATAACCCATCCAACATCATAAACTACTCTCCTCACAGTTGATTATCATAGTACTTCGTCCCTTTTCGAATTATCGTAAACCTCACACACTCCAAATCCTCCCTCAGTTTCTATTTCCAAAAAGCTCGCAGCACTGCCCCTGACCACGCTATCGCCTGGCGGCGTTTTGCTTGCCGCCAGGCGGAGCATCAGTACCTGCACAAACCAGGCTTGTTCATACCTGCTACAGCGTCCACCCTCTTTCTAGTACTCATTCCCGTCACTTACATTCTCTGAGATATAACGATTTCAATCAATTTCAGACCCACAAGTTCTCCAATAAAAGTTATACAAATCAATTTCAGAATCCATAATGGTTCTCATACATACATTCACAAAATCACGAAAATAGAACGCGAACAGTGTCGCGTCGCCTGGCAGAAATTCATAGCCGCCAGGCAGATCATACCAAAACAAGAACAACACAGCAAACCTGATGTGCCGCCTGGTGGTAGGGAATGAACCGCCAGGCGGTTTCTGGAAAAATCCAGAAACCTCAATACAACAGTGCAGAAATGATGCAGTGATCATGCTATGAGTCAAGGCATCGCGCAATTATTCAATTACAATCAAAAAGGCAAGAAAACAACTCCCCTAACCTGGAATTCGCGCTCCAAATTGAGATTCCCACTCTCCTTGCACACCATTTCCCTTTGCTAAAAGAACCACTCTGATTCTTCTCTCGCGGCCCTCCTTCACGCACCAGAATCGTTCTTTCTCACTCTCAGAGCTATTTGCACCTCTCACAGACTGATTTTCTCCTCTCCTTCTCTCTTCTCTCTCACTCTTAATGTACCCTAATTATTCTCTATTTTACTAAAACGAAATTTATTAAAAGAAATATGGTTAAGGCCATTCAATGGCTATCACCCATAAATTTTCAGCTTCCCCCCACATTACCTCTCTAGTATCTGCTAGGTTTTCCAATCCTTTCATATTCATGCTCAAAGGAAATTTAGCAAAAAGAAAACTATTTAGTTCTCAACAAGGTTTGAACCCACACTCATGCATACACCAAACCAAGGCCAAACCACTCAACCAACACATGTTTCTTGATGACTCCCACAATTTTAAGGATTTATCATCATCCATACGCATTCAATATATACACACAAAAAAATGCATAATTTAAATAACACCCAAGTGGCACACATAGGACTCGAACCCAAGTCCTCACACACACTAAAGTACTCTCAACCACTTGAGCTAGTACTTTTCCATGTCATAGTTCTCCACATTTATTACTTTGAATATTCCCATTACCCGTCCTAATTAAATAATTAATTAAATAACTATTTAATTTTCCCGGGTCTTACACAAAGTACCCAAGATTCTAGTAGATGCTAAAAACTTTAAACGAGATGTAAAAACATCACCCATAAGAGAAGGTCACATATAAAAAACTGAAGAAGAAGAATAAGACAAATGAAATGAAAATAAATCCACATTAGAGGCTACAAATATTGACTCCTTGAACTTATTCAAAACATAAAGTCCACCTTGCCTACAACCTATCCCGGTCATATTCTGAGATGTGTGGTCTTGTACAAAACAGTTAAATGGACTCTGTCTTGAACTTATTTAAGACATAGAGTCCACCTTGCCTACGACCTATCCCAGTTATATTCTGAGATGTGTGGTCCTATACCAAACAGTCAAATAGAGAGAAATATACATTATATATAGAATCACAATTTTTCAAACAGAAGCAAGATTTATAGTAAGACTAGGTATGTAGTAAACATCTGACAAAGACAAAGATGGTGTGACACTGATACCAATAACAGATAATGGAATTGAATCACCGTTAGAAGTAGGGGTGAGCAATGGTCGGGTTGGGCTGGATTCAGATCCAACAAGGCCAATCCATCACAATCTGATTGTAATATTTTGAAATCCATATCCGGCCGTTTATGTCTTCGGGTAAGGCAGGTTCAGATCATTTCGGATTCGGATAAATGTGAATGGATGTGGGTTTATCCGAGAAATATGAGACACACAGATTTTAGTAGGGTTTCTTCCAACTTCTCCATCATCATTGCTGCTCACCGTCACTATGTAATCTGTTATCGTGTCGTCACATATAAGATTCGACACCTGCGACACAGATCGAAGTAGATCCGTCGCCTACAACACAAATCGGAATAGATCCCGCCTGCAACACAGATCGAAGCAGATCTAGAAGGCACGGTTGATGATGTCAGATTGGAGTAGATTTGTTGCCTACAATATATATCAAAACAGATATGTTGCTTACGACATATATCAGAGCTACTCCATTCACACTTACATAGTTATTCACCGTGTAGAATCACATTAGACGTGGAACCAAACTTGAAGACACGATCTCCACATAACATAGTAGTTTCCATTGAAGATGGGGAACTGCCTTTAAGATAAGGGTTTGGTGTGTGTGCAGAAACGAGAAGAAGCGAAAAAGAAAGTACTATGATGATAAATATCTAATGATTTATAACTGCATATCAACCTTTAATCTGGTATAAGATTTAATTTGGTATAAGGAAAGCAAATGATTTCGGTCGGGTTGGATATCCACAAAAAATTAATATGGTATCTGAACCCGACCGTTTGGAATTGTATTTATCCGTATCGTTTGATTCATTCAATCCAAATCCAGAAACAGGCACCCGAATTCGTTTCGTTTATTTCGGGTTTCACGGGTTCGGTCGGGGTAAATACTTTTGCTCACCCCTAGTTAGAAGTTGCAATTGACATGGATGAGTTAGGTGATAATGAAACAAAATATGTCAAATGATGTGACATATGATTAGTGGAACCTAAATCAATGATCCATTTGTCAGAAGATATATTTAGTAATGATGTAGCTTAAGATTGCAAGAATATGTTAGCTTGCAGCTGAGAAGCAAGGAACTTTTGAAGTCTAATTTCCTCTACTAATAATTTATTAACAATATCATCAACAAAAGGTAGATGGCTACAATGCAAAATTGAACCACTCAAACTTTCAAAATCACTACGCAAGGCCATAAGAAATTGAACCAAATGTTGTGATTCCTTATGAGTAATATACGGTGCAAAAGCACTCAATTATATTGGCTCAATCAAGGCAAGTTGATCCCATAAGGTTGTCATGGCAGAATAAAATTCTTAAATGCTTATGTCATTTAACTTTAGTGCATGAATATTTGTCTCAAGTTGATATTGTTTGGCAAAATTAGACTATGGATACAATCGCTATAAGTGATCTCATACCTTCTTTGCAATATCATATTTTGCCAATTGAGCGTCAATCGAGTGTGTGACAGAATTATTGACCTAAGTCATAGTTTTAAAGTTATCAGCTTCCCATACCTCTAAAGCAATATCATAATCATCGACTTTGGTGTCAAGCGGTTTTGCTGTAACACTTGAAACATAACCCCACATGGACTTTCCATGAAAAAAATTTCATAACATAACTACAGTAAGAAGAATTTTTACCATCCAATTGCACACTAATAAACTAAAGAGGATAATATTTACGAGTCACCATAACAAATCGAATACAAAACAGAAATGCAAACCACATAGTGGAAGCAACTAACAAAATAGAATATGAATCCAATATTAAAGAATTGCAAATACCTTAAGATGACATAAAGAACATGGTGCGAAACCTCCAAATACCTTAGGACTTTGGATTTAGGATTTAAGAAAAAGGAACTACTGTAAGAATCCTTTCTCAATCATGAATCATGTATTATTAAAATATATGAAGAAAGGGATTATGTATCATTGATTGATTAGATAATGTTACAAGAGGTGTGTTATATAATACACACAAAGCTAATCCTATAAGACACAAGTAAATGGACCTGAAACATAGTTCTATGCTAACACCTATTATGGAGTTACATTATCGCTAATTGCTTTATTAATCTTCTCACATTTAACATATAATTCATATAAGTATAATTATGTTTACAATCCTCTTTTGAATAAAATTTAAATAGACTTAGAGATTATGCACCTATTATATTACCTTTCACTAAATTATGATAGAAGCCCAAATTCTACTCGACCTCAAATCTCAAGAACTAAATCCTCCTCGTATGACAATTCAAATTCCTTTATCTGCTAGACATCATCCTTTTTTATATTGCCCTTCAGTCTATAAGAACCTTCATCAATTCTCACCACCTAAATATCTTCTCAATGTGAGTCTGATAATTAGTAAAGTTAAGATAATCCCTTTAGAACCATTATTTAATACACATCCTATGATCATACAACATAGTATTTTCTCATAAGAAATAACTACATTCACAATACACACACAAACACATAATCAACAAATTTTAGTAGATTATGGCATGAGTCTTGAATCTACTTATCCCTACATGTCTCTCAGTGGATTATGGCGTAAGTCCTAAATCTACTTGGCTCAACATCTCATGAATTTTCATCTTAGAAAAAGTGAAAACATATTATCATAAAAAACTCTCATCTCTCTCTCTCTCTTGCTCAATAAGTATATGTGCTTATTTTATGAGTGTATCATCTAGAGGTGAGTTTTCCCAACAAATACTTGGTTCTCTTAACAACCAATTCTCCTTTAGTTATCTGGATTTTAACAAATTTATTTTCGTTTAGCCAGGGAACTGACTCGCTCATTGACTAGACCATGGAGAAATAAATTTAACAAAACTCACCTAACAAATCCAAACCTCATTCAGTGGCCCAACCACCCTGAGCTCTCTGGAGTCTTACAAAATATTTTTGCCCAACGATAATACCACTTGCACAACAACCCAAATCTTGAGATGTTAATCCACTAGACTAGCAAGTTATGGCTTGTTGAACGAATATATTGTCTGAAGCTCTCTCTAGAATCTAAATTTTTTGGCCTATTTGGGTGATTTTATTCATTACTTCAAATAAAACCAAATGACTCAACTAATATATCTCAAGGATTTAAACACACACAAAAGTTCAAAAATCCCATAAATTAGAATTCAATACTATCATCTTAACAATACAAAATGCCACATAAACGAAATTAAGCAACAATAACTCAATATTTATTCAACAACAATCATCTCTACTATACATATTTTATCATATTCTCATTCATCTACTACCATCTTTTCTAACACTTATGATGTCATTCACCTACTACCATCTTTGCTAACACTTACGATGTCATTTACCTTCACTTCGTCACCCGCATTTGCCTGAGCATTCTTCGACTCACAAACTCGTAGATCACGTGCATTCTGTTGAACATCTTGAGCAGTGTGAAATAGGTGGGTAAAACATGGTGATGTTAGCATTGGTAGAGACCCAACCCTTAGTGACATTCTCCTTGGCCTCTTCATCTTTGTTGTCAATAGGTATGAATAAATCAATCCTCTCTATGGTTGTAATTTGGGAATTAGGATTATAAATTGGGTAATTTGGGAATTACGTTGTTGGTGTTTCAAGAAAACGGTAGAAATGGAGATGGGTTTGGCGTTAGCGATGAGGGAAAGATAGGAGGAGAAGCATTTTGGATAAGAGAGAGGGAAATATGTTCTAGTTGTGAGAGTTAGGAGTGCAATAAAAGTTACAAAGGTAGACATTGTAACAAGTTTTAGGAGAAAGGAGAAGAATAGGGTTTATGCCCAAAGAGGAGATTTTTAACCGAGGGGAGGGGGGGGGGAGCGATGGGGGTTTCTCACCCATTAGCGGGATAGGTCCAACTTCCTAACTTGTTTTTAGACATCGGGCTAGCCTAACTGGTCCAATTTTGACGGGCCAAAACAAAACGGGCCTAAACAGACTAAGGTAGGGCATTTTGACATCCTTAAAATTAATCAAGTTTCAATTATAAATTGGACAAAACTCTCTTTCCAACATGATTTTTTTCTCAAGCAAGATGTTCCCACTCAAGCGAAAATCAAGGCAATACAAATCTCTTGCTCAAGTGATACCATTTACGTAACGTGATATCTCTCAAACAATTTCTCTCATCCCCTTATAGATGTTTTATGTTGGTTTGAAGTGTTTTCTTGTTTAATAATCTTAGTTAATATATTATATAAATTTGAATGTTTTATTCCAATAAATTGTTGAAATAATAAGAATAAGATGAATTTTAGTAATTATGTTAATATTACAAATGAGGTTGATGAATTGAATCATTATGAAATAATAGGATGTATGGAATTTGTACACCATTGATGTACAGATGTTGCTAACCAATGATGATGGACACATATACATGAATTTAAATGATATATTTGATTGAATTAGTTATGATATGAGTTCATTGAATTACAATGGAAAAAGGTGATGTGTTAACCTCCTATGTATGTATATATTTGTGACTATTAAGGACATAATTTATAATATAACAAACATGGTTTGCATCATTGATAGTTTAAGTAATGTGTAGTAAGAGATGAGGATGTAAAAACTTAATAAGGAGTTTCTTGCACACATAACTAAAATCTATTATAATATGTATAAATGTCCATGTATTGAGCTTAACCTTGAGTCATACAATCAAATGATGATCTAAGCCTTGGGTTGAATTATAAGTTAGTATTTAATAAAACATACTTAATACTAGTTTCTTAAAAAACATAAAATGTGTTGAAACATATCATGTTTATTATTCATTTATAAATTTATTTGATTTATTTAAGATGGTTTTTAGATGTTTTATGTTTGAAAATATTTTGGATATTTGTGTTTATAGTTACGTTGGATTAATTTGTTAGTTTTTTTTTTTTTTTTTTTTTATAAAATCTTGTATTGATTTGTATTTTATTTGTAGTTTATTATATATACCTAAACATATAGAAAATTGAGTAATAGAAAATAATCTTTTATAGTGGAAGTACACCCATAAGAGCATAAATAATAACACAATAAATTTAGTGTAATTCAATATTTGAAGTCCTACAATCATGAATATTTCAGAAAACTATTATTGTAAACTCTCTCGTATAAGTTTTACAAGAATGAAATTGAGAACACTCTTATGCAAATTTTATAAAGATAAAATTACAAACTCACTCAAGTAACTTTTACAAGGATAAAATTATAATCCTCTCATAACAAACAATTAACCAAGTCCCCTACACACCAAAGAAATTTATTAAATTGTGGTAACAATAATTTAATCAATTCTTCATTTTTAGAGTTATTTCCTACCTTTTCCTTCTTTACATTATTCAATGTGTGACTTTGGTAAATATCCACTTAAGAAGAATGTATCATTCTTTCACCAAGAGTTTCATATATTTAAGAGAGATTAAATGCAGAGTGAAGATTCAACATCGTTAATTTTCATATCAACACTTTCATATTTATCTTAAAGTAATGTTAATGTGTCGACAACATCAACACCATGTTCCAAAAATACCCCAACATCATCCCTCATCTTCCTTCTTCCACTACGTGCTTCGATATGAACACTTTATATGTCGCCTATGAATTTTCTTACAACACCCTTACCATTGATGACTTATACAGACTCGTTGACAACGACAATCCTTTACTGTTGTCAATCCACATTGTCTTGCACCTCAAACTTATTTTTTATAACTTTCATGTTATTGTTATTAGTAACTCATTAGTACTTAACATGAAATCCATCTACAACACTAATATATCTCTAAGTACGAAATGCACTAACGTTGACTTTTCTCATGTACGTAAGAAACATAAATATATAATGCATTTTGATGTGCGAGAAGTGTGGTAACTAATTTCAATATTAACAAGAATTGTGGTATTTGACTATACACAAATAATTTTCAAGATAAATAAAATTTGAATAAATTGTTTATTTAGTATAATATGTAGGACATATTTCGTTTTTTAGTTCAATAAAATAAATTACAACCTTAGTAAAAAAATTAATTTTATTAATTCTTTTTAAACTTCGTATATAATTAAGATAATTGAACACATGTTGTACTTTAATAATTGTCAAGTGTGTTTATTAAAGAGAGAAATTAATATGCAATTATCTTTAAAGGGAATATCTTAATAAAAAAAGGTGTGACAATAATTAAAAATTAATGTGTTTACTTACCTTAATTATTAATGAAATTTAAACAAAAATTTGTATATTAAAACTGCAATATTATTTATTGTATTAAAAGTAAAATATGATACTTATTGCACTTAACAAATTATTTTGAAAATATTTCATTTGATTCCATAGAATGACTGAAAATGTTGTCATTTTATATAATTAAGATTTATAATAAATAAATATAAGTAAGCCTTAACCTATAAATTATATTATAATTCCAAAATTGATTAAACTAAGCTTCAATGATTGATGATATTTCTCAATCATATATACTTGTCTCTGTCGCTCCTCAAGATTTCAATATATATAATATTGAAGTACATGTCTCTCAAAATTGTTCTCTGTGAAATATTTTTTGACACTTGAATTATTACTCAATTATGTTAGTCTAAAAATATCACTTTTGATGACTGGTAGATCTAATGTCACTTTCTCTCTTTTAATTTATGCTTTTCTTTTGGTGGTTAGAGAATGCGGTGAGATAATTTGAAGGATTAAAATCTAAGATAGCGTTATTTTAATCCTTTTAAAAATAAAATTTAACCTAGTCTCAATTATAAAATATAGGTTTCATTACTTATATAATTTTTATTTTTGGCCAAAAATGTAAAGTTGGTCTACCAATGTTTTTAGTCACAATTTAATTTCAATTTATAAAAATTGACGTAATTTGATTATAAATTTTGAAGAATTGATGGTCATTTTACTAAATTTCTTAAAAGGGACCAAGAACTTTTTTATCAAAATTGAAGTTTTAATAAGAATGATTTGTTTTGTTGATGTAATTAACATAATTCTAATATTAATTTTGATGAAAAATCATGGATTCGTTTCAAAAAATTTATTAAAAATATCAAATTGTATCAATTTTTCTAAATTTTGCACCAAATTGCATCAATTTTGATGAAACGAAACTAATCTAAGATTACAAAAAATGGAAGTACCAAACTTAATATTTTTAGACGAAAAAATAAACCAAATAACTGATGAAATGATGAAGGCATGGTTTGGGATCGTCACAAGGATTTCAAAGCAGTTGATAAAATCATGCTCAAGACCTTCAAAGAGATCTCGGATTAGCTTCAGATCGTATAATAGGAACTCTTTTATAATTTTTTTGTAATGTTTTTGTTTAGGATTTATCGGACCTTTAGTTGTATTGGGTTTTTTGGTGTTTCGGCCCATAGTATATAAGCTCTTGTGAAACACTTTGTATTCAGATTTGAGTTATATGAAAATTTGAGTTTTCTCTCAAGTCTCGAGGTTCTCCTCAGACCCACTGATTCTTATCTTTGAATCTTCGATTCAAAGTGGCGGATCTTCCTTACTTATCTTGGAACATCATCCAAGTGGCGTGATTTCCTCTCGTTCCGAAAAAATCCCCGATCGACGTCCTCCATTTTCCCCATTTCGTTCTAGGGTTCGTACCCATTTTTGTTCAAGACGAATCTCACCCCAAATCTGAGATGATCCTACATCGTATGGTAATCAGCGCTCGGTTGGCTTCCTCCCTCGTTTCGGATTTTCATCTTCTTTTTGTTTTTCCGTGTTGGTGTTCTCGTTCTTCGATTGGGTTTTTCTCGTTGTACGTTTTGTGCTCTCCTCTTCGATTAGAAGTTCTGTGCAACACCTTCCATGTGTGAGTTTTATTGAGAGCGGCACAAGATTGGTTCATGAGGTTCCATTCAAACGTGTAGAAGAAGTGGATTTATACAACGAGTTAAAATGCAGGTCAAGCAGGGTCTTCCCTCTTTTATGTGATGCGATTGGCTTTGTTTAATCCATGAAAAATTATTAACTGTGAAGTGGCATAGCTAACCCATGAAACAGAGTAGAGGTGTGTGTTTTGGTAGACCTTTTAAAGTGATTGCATACCAAGTGTTTGTGAAAATGACTTAGTGAAAAATTTTGTCTAGTATTGATTCTATGCAAAGCTGATATATTCTTTGGCTGAGTGGTGCTAAAGATAAAGTTAAAGTTTGAGTTGTTCGGTCTGCAACAATTGGAGAGAAATTGGTTCAATTGGCTTAGTTGTGTGTAAAGTTTGTGGAGAAATTGAAGTGGGAGTTGGCTATTGGGAGTGGTGCACACGAACAACATTTCATCTAGAGTTAAAGTAGATGTATTTTTGCTGCAACCAAAGCAACACAGCCAATATTTAGTGCAATTTGAAATTGTGATGCTTGCAATGATGTGAGTTGAAGAGGTGTAGTGCAAAAAATAGGACAACCGCCTCATTAGTTTACTTGGTGTGAGCATTAGTTTTGAAGGTTGAAGAGGTGGACATGTGGAGACTTGCGTCTAATGCAATCAGTAGCACCTAGTGGATGGTGGAAACCAATTCGTGCAGCGGAAACACGTTAGGTAGTAACTGGCTAGTTGTCATTTGGTGCAGCGTATAGATCTACTACAACAACTACTTTTTGTGGTGCAGGCTTGACCTTTCATATGTTGGCAGTGGTGACTTTGATTGGCTCGTTGTTTGCTTAATTAGTGTAGTGAAAATTTCTTGAAGCAGCAACTAGATTTACTTGAAGTGGTGGTAGCTAGCTTAAGTGTCATTCGGTGCAGCCAACTAAAGAAATATGGAATGAGAAGTGTGCTTGTCGAAAATTCAGCGCAGCAACTGCAATAGGCAGTAAGTGGTGCGTTAGCCACTTTCATTTATCCAAAGTGAGATTGGTTCAAAAGGAAGTTTTCATTTGAATTTGGCACGTCCAATGGCAGCAAAAAAACACAATTCCTTTTTGGCAGCCATGCATCCAATTATACCACGCTAATCTTGGTTGTTGGTTCGAGTTATGGTGTGAGATTGCCAAGCGGTGCAAAGAGTTTTTCTTGATTCATCATTTCAATTTGTTAGCAACGTGCTTCTTGTCATGTGATGTTTCAGATACAGTTTGTAGGCCACTTAACTATGATTGCACTAATAGAACAATTGGTGACAACAACTTGAATCTTGTTTCGGTGCAACAAATAAATCTCAACTTTTAGAGCCATGCAGTAGTAGCATTCAGTGCAGGGTTGTAGTTGGCCTTGTCTTTAGTGGTACATTAGTGCAACAGGATGTTGGCCCATGCGATGGAAACTAAACCATTCAACACAGTAGCCCCTCTTGGTTCATTTGGTGGTAGTAATTAAATTTGGTGCAGAAATTTCAAGCATTGGCAACAAGCATTTCTAGTTTCCTTTGGCACGTTGCAGTCCATGTGCTTAGTGCTTGTTCGGTGGCAGCCTTTATCTTTAATCCATTCGGTGCAATTAATATCTTGCTGCAGGATTTGAATTGGTGGACTTTGAAAGCAGTTGGAACAACCACCAACAAGAACACGCGACTGCAATATTTTGAATTGGCTCGATGGTAGTCTTCTTTTGATGTAGGACAGTTTGGTTCAATTGGACACATTTGTTTGAAATAGCTTCTATCTGAAAATTATTGATCTTTTGTTTGGGAGGTGCAGTTGTCTCGTAAATAATTTGATGCAACAGCTGGACCAATCTAAAAGAGGCAAGTGTTGCTGGTTTCTTCTCTTTGGTGGCGTGATAGAAGGTGCCAAAGCCTGGGTGCTCCCAGTGATTTGGTTTGTGTTGGAGTGCCCTGCCACGTGAAAAGTATTGGTAGAGTTGGTGTGGTTGGGTTTTCTTTAAGGTGCTCTCAGTGCACATTTTTGTAACTTTGAAGAGTATAAGTGTTACTATTGTTTCATTAAAAAGTTTGAGCAGTAGCAGGTGGTGGCCGTTGAATGTGTTTTCAGCAAAGGACAACCAATCAATTGTGAACCTTTAAGGTGCATTAAATATCTCTAGCAGAGGCCCCCTACATAGAACCTGAAGGAGTACATAGGAAGGTCTGGAATAGTAAGAAGTTGTTATTGTTGTGATGATGGTATAATGTTGTTTGGACTTCCGTTTGAGGTAGTTTTGCTATAGTTTTAGGACTTAACTTTGATTGATTGGGCATCATTTTTGGCTGGTTTAGACAGCAAGCATGAGGCTGTTTTGGTTTTTGTAGCTATCTTCTCTATGTTTGGGCTTGAGTTTTGAGTTGATTTTTGGGCTGTTGTGGATGTTGTTATGATGGATATACATGGTGCCTATTGTGCTTATTTTTGGGTCAATATTCTTGTGAGTATAAGTCTCTTTTCTTGAATTACTAGCTTTGCTTGAGTCCATTGTCTATCACTTTTCTTTTTGAGTTTGATTTTCCTTGGATTCTTGTGTTGTGGGACAATGTACCTTGGGCTAAATTGTTGGAAGTATTGCGTGTGGGGGTTTCATCACAATTTAGCTTGAGTATTTTGTTTCACATTCCCAATAGTAATTCTAAATACTTTGTTTAGATTACTCTTGTCTTTTAAAGTGTTTTTCTTGTTGTCAGGGTCTTAGTTTGTCATATATTCACTCTCTTTAGTTTAACCCTTTCTTGCTTTTGGTGCTTTTTAGTTTGTCTTTAAATTTCTTTGGTTTTGTCTTGGAGTTTTCCTTTCCTTGGCCTCTTGAGTTGAGCTTAGATCTATTACATCTTTCACTTTGATGTTGAATTCTTGATGGGTTGATTGGAGGTTCTTTGAAGAATTGAACAGGAACTTAAGAGCGAGTGAATACAATTAAAGAGTGAAACACAAGTGAAATTGAGTGTAAACACGTAAGGAGTGGTGAGACCCATTTGATAATTTTATCCACATTACTTGTGCTAACCACTTACTGTGTTTTGTGTTAGTTCTTCTTTCCTCTCTTTCATTGCAGGAATTAGCAATTTTGAGCACTCCACAATGTTTCATTCACGTTCGACCTTGATAAAGGATATCAACTTCATTGTGTCCAGAATTATCAGGCTGAATAACAAACTTGGGGAACTTAGAAGGGAGGACAAGCATGATAGAAGATCATTGCCAATCGACAAAATAAGTGTTATTAGGTGCACCAAGTGTGAAGGATATGGACACGAAAATTATCAATGTCATAATTGGAACGCAAAGTACATGACTCTTCAAGAACTCGAGGATTACATTGAATACTTGAAAGAGGTGAAGAGGAGTGTTAGGCAAAAGGTCGAAGTTAGACGAGAGCAACAAGCAAAAAAAGAGCGTGAAAAGGCGGAAAGAGCACTAAAGAAAATGTGGGAAAAGACAAGACAAGAGAGAGAGTTAAAAGAGAGAAAAGAGCTAGAGATGAGAGCTAGAGAACAACAAAAGGAAGAGCTCCAAGAAAGAGTTAGAGAAAGAAAGGCGAGAGTACAAATGAGACTACAACGATTTGAGATGTTGGAAAAAGCAAGACAATTGGAAAATTTGGAGAGGGAACAAAGGAAGAAAGCGCTAATAGAAATAAAAGAGAACGAGCTGAGAGAGAAAAAGAAGAAAGAGCGACAAGAGAAGGAAAAAGAAGAACTAAGAGAGAAACACGAGAAGGAGTCTCTCCTCATACTCCTAACATGCATGGTTGAGATGGAATCCTTAAAGGGGGATTGTAATATTCTGAATTGTTGTTCCCATTCACATCATGATTTTTCATTTTCATTGGGACACTTACTCACCTATCTCTTTTTGTCTTAATGACTAGGGAAGACTTATACATTAAGGAGCAATGACATAAGTAATGGGGTGAAGAAAAGATGATAGAAAAGGCAACAACAACATGGGTAAAACATGAACCTGACTTTAATCATCTGCTTGTGTGTTTGTCCTATCATGAAAATCCTAACGGATTTCAAGGACACTCTTTTTCTGTTATGATTACTATGGGTTGTTTTCCCTTTTGTTTCACTGTGGATAATATAGTTGTGTTGAAACTCTTTGATGTGTTATGCAGGTTTATCTTTGATCCTGGAGGGCAATCTCTAAGCACTTTGATAATAATAGATTGGCCTCTTCCATGATTCTAATCTCATTTTTTTGATAGCATTTTATTTTTGTCTTTAGATCGTTCTGGTTTTGTGTGCTTTTAGCACTTATGTTTGTGTGTTTGGTTGTAGGTAATAAAGCGCTAAAATTCGAGGTCGAATTTTCTCCAACCCAAAGGCAATGATGGAGGCGTGGTTCGGGATCGTCACAAGGATTTCAAAGCAGTTGATGGAATCATGCCTAAGACCTTCAAAGAGATCACGGATTAGCTTCAGATCATATAATAGGAACTCTTTTATAATTTTTTTGTAATGTTTTTGTTTGGGATTTATCGGACCTTTAGTTGTGTTGGGTTTTTTGGTGTTTCGGCCCATAGTATATAAGCTCTTGTGAAACACTTTGTATTCAGATTTGAGTTATATGAAAATTTGAGTTTTCTCTCAAGTCTTGAGGTTCTCCTCAGAACCACCGATCCTTATCTTTGAATCTCTGATTCAAAGCGGTGGATCTTCCTCACTTATCTTGGAACCTCTTCCAAGTGCGTGTGATTTTCTCCCGTTCAGAAAAAATCCCCGATCGACGTCCTCCATTTTCCCCATTTCGTTCTAGGGTTCGTACCCATTTTCGTTCTAGACAAATTTCACCCCAAATCCAGACGATCCTACCTGATGAAACCTAAAATATAACACAATTAGCTTGACATTAGTCAAATAAAACACAATTAATGAACCTTTTAATTTAATAATTTGGTATTAACTTTATTTTAATATCTGAATAATGATTATATTGGATGACAAAATAGTAGTGTTAGATCCGAGATTAATCACTCTTGAATTTTATAATTAAGAAACCAGTTTGCTCACTTTTTATAAATAGAGTTGCATGGGTTGGTAGATTCAACTTCATTTATTGTTATGAATCACAACGCAGCGGCAAACGAAAATAAAGAGCAACACCAATAATGAGAAAAAAGAAGAGAAAACTAGTAGAACTAACCCATCATGAAATATTATGTAAAATGAAAAAAAAAATACGGTCAATTAAATCAATGTTGTAAAGTCATGTCGAGTCATGCACTATGGTATATTTTATTAATAGAAATTTACTCACATTGTATATTTTATACAATTTCTTTATTTTAAGAAATTATTATAATTTTCAATAACCAAACTTACATTTGTGGTGTAAAATTAAACACTCATATCATTAAAAAAAATGTTTATATAACTATATAATACCTTCTATTTTTTTTATATCAATACTAAATAGAAATTAGTTAAAATAAAAAACTTATAATTAATAATAGGGATACTATACAAGCATATTTAATATATATTTTTTAAATTTCACATTAAAGAAAAAAAAATACGAAATAAATTTTAGAGAATAATAATAATATATCTTCCTAAAACTCATAAGTAATTTTACACAATTGTAATAGGAACAAAGTAATTTTGAACAATTATAGTAGGAATAATGTGTAACACCTAAAAATTAAATAATTAACTATAGTATAATCTCATCAAGGTTTTTACAATACAATCTAAACATACACAATAAAAAAGAGTAATATATATATATATATATATATATATATATATATATATATATAT
>Ga0209389_1001725_pt1 | contig 15841 bp, 10 predicted proteins | sample CowpearedBW_FD_187526 | JGI IMG/M metagenome (GOLD analysis project Ga0209389, IMG submission 187526) | Root nodule microbial communities of legume samples collected from California, USA - Cow pea red BW (SPAdes) (version 2) | ecosystem: Host-associated > Plants > Roots > Nodule | place: USA...
CCCTTTTTGGTCCAAAATTACTTCTAAAGCCCAATTTCCTCTAAGGCCCAATACATGGCCCAAAGAAAACCCTATTCTACTGGGCCCAAAATACAAAGCCCAAAATAAAATCCTAATCTAGTATTTACAAGCAAAATGTCCTAGGCTAGGTCTTCACATCTTCCTTGGCCCATGTGAAGTTCATCTTGGGCCTTGCATGCGCATTTAAGGCCCATTCCTCTTGTATTCTCCTAGCCATGGCTCTTGTTGTAGGTCCCTTGGCTCGAGGCATCTCATCAAGAGTAGTAACAATTTCGAGGTAAGGGAAGCTAGTTTTTCTAAAGCTTTTGAAGTGTCTTGCATGTTTTTGGTTCTGAATCATGTTTAAAATGCTAGATTTATGTTTGTGTTTGTATGGAAAACTGCGTGTGGTTCAATTGGGATTTTGGTTGTGCATGCGTGAGTAAGTGAGAGTCTACTATTTTCGCCCAGGTGAAGAACCTCTAATTCAAGCAAAATTAAAAGAAAGCTCCCCTTTGCTTCTGCGCGAGTCATCGCTAAAGCGAGAATTCTTGCCCAAGCGAAAGTAGTCTCGCCTAAGCAAGAAAGTCTAGCTTAAGCGAGAACTCATAGAGGTGCACTATGCTTTGTGTTTGAGTTCTCGCTCAGGCTAGAAGTTTCTAGCATGGGCAAGAGGACCCTATCGCTTGAGCAAGGCCTTCTAGCCTAAGTGAGAATGGTGTAGACTTATTTTAATTCTCTTGTTGAATCTATGGTTGGCCGAATTCCTTTTAAAAACATGATGTATGTGATTATTCATGTATGATGAAGTATTTTGAATTGTATTTGATGTGTTTAGCATGGGAGGGAAATTTATATGAGATATCATGTGGATTATGTGAGAATTTCATGGAGAAATTTCGTGGGTGATGAAGTAGTGTATGTAATGACTTATGAATTCAAGTAAGGTTACATCCTGACACTCTAATGCATTAGTCAGACTCACACAGAGTAGACTGGTTCATGTGGTGAGAGTAGTAGGAGGTCCTAGTCTCTGGCAAGATAATGGCATTAGATGATCATGGACTAACCTTGTGTGTGGTAGGGTGAAACCCATTGGTAATGGCTTTGTAGAGCAGTAGAGGCCACCACAAGTGCAAGTTTCTAGTGAATCCGATTTCATTACATGTATCTGAATAATTGAGTTAAAGAGTCTTCTATTGGTTACTATCACATGTTGTTTATGCTCATAACTTGTGTATTTATTTGCTAAATTATTTTCACTAGCTTACCCTTCTCCTTTTGTGCTCTATTTTCTTGTGGTATTTTCTTTTGCAATGATCACCAATGTTGATATGAGTAGATAAGGGAGCCCTTGGTGATCGTCAAGATGGTGGAGATGCTGCCGTTTAAATTATGCACATTAGTTTTGCCCTTTTGTGTACTTGTTGACAATATGTTTTATGTCTTTTTAGGCTTTGTTGAGCGCCTTTTGCATAACTATTATGCCCTTAGTGGTCTTTATTGGGTTGTTTTACGCCCATGATACTTCTGTTCAAGTATATTTTGGATGACTGTAATGGTTGCTTCTAATATATTTTCTGCCGTTTGCTCTATTATATTATAATATGTGATGTTTTACTTACTAGAAATTTTCTATTAAATGGGATGTCACATTTCCAACTAAATATAATTATTTCCTTAAATTCTAAAATTATTTAAAACCTCTTAATTCATCTCGAAACATTTTTCAATTAAAATGATAACTTAAGATAAGGAAATTAAAGTGATAAAATTGCCTCTCTTGATATTAGGTATGAGATAATTGAGCCACAAAATTTCGCAAATTTTCCCACACTTGGATCATTGGTGTTTGGTTCATTTAGAGCAGTGAAATGTTTAATCTAAATTTTGTTTATCGAATTTATGGCGAAACTAATAGGACCCTACCTTTATTGCTGTTATAATTGTAGAAAGTAGATCTCACTCCTCGATGATATAATTTCCATGTAGTAGTGTAGGGAAGGAAAATGACTGCAGTTATTTTGGCCTTTTGGCTTCGGGTTCACATTGAGGTATATGTAGGGGAGGTGAAAAGGCAGTTGTTTATGCCTCGATTATGAACCGAGACATATTTTACGGTTACTACCTTGGTTCCCTCCAGAACCGAGGCTTAATAGGCATTAGAAATTAAAATAAAAAAGAAAATGAAATGTACTTTCTACCTCAGATTTGGATACAACTGAGGCAGAAAATGAGATATATTGTCTCGGTTACATTCCAACCGAGGCACATTAGCTATTAAAAATATAAAAACAAAATCAAAATAACCTTATGCTTGGGTTTTGGTTACAACCGAGGCATAAAGGTGCCATTTTTTTGAATACAGGTTCTGTTTCTTTCATATCCAACACATTAAACCTGCAAATTTTCAACCAGAAACCTATAACCAGCCAGAAACAAAAGACAAATTGATAAGGCAGCTCCGTCATGGAATTCACCTCACGAAGCTATTCCAAAAGTGTCGATTTGTTTGGTGGAAATTGACCAAATATGCAGCTTAAGACTAAGATCTCTTGGATGTGAGAGATCAACTCTATTTCGAATGAGTTCTAGTGGGGAAACTCATGAATACTCACTGGTTTAGGGCAACCGATGAGGTTAAAGCCTAATCTAGGGTTAGGGTTTGAGCAAGACAAAACTGGGGGAAAACCACTCTCATATATTCATTAAGCTCCCTATTACATGAGGTTGGCCTGCCTTTATATCAGTGAAGGCAACCAAAAGAATAGAAAAGGTAAACGCCATCTAACCAGATATCTAACGGTAAGAAGAACCCCAAAGGATAAGGTTTGGAAAGTTAATAAAAGTTTAACAGAGACAAACCCTAACCCTAATGTGTGATACATGTGAAGGCAAAGGTATGATACAAACACACATGATGGTTGAAGTGAGACCCTAGCAGAGGTACATCTTGTGAAGGTGATGCGCGTTAGAGGTAACCCTAGCAGTCTATGAAGCTGAAATACGTTTGGTGAAATGATGCACATGCGGGATGGAATTGGGCTACCTACTTGCAAGCCCAAGATGAATATTAAGTTAGTGCCTCTCACGCATGGCAGAAGCATACATGCTGCATGTGTTGTTGTAATGACAGGTGTGATAATGGGCTTCAGAAGTACAACATGATATGCGTGCTTGGTCCAATTCACTCCACATGATGCAAGCAACTACTAACTATGAAGAAATGGGCTGCAGGCCCAAATACGTGAACTCAACAGCTTATAGAGAAATTAATGAAACACAATAGAAGAGATGTGGGTCTAAAATACAAGCCCATGAAAAATACTAATTACACCACAGAAATACTAATCCTATGCATTTATTAATCTATTTAAAAACAAACTAATAAAGGAAACAGGCCTAGGCAATGGACCAAGCTATAAGCCTTGTTGGGATCACATCACAATGCTATTTAAAAAAATGTGGCAAAATACTTAAATATTATTCATATTAATGTACAATTCATTACAATATCATATGCTACCATAAATAGATACACTAAGTGTAACACCCTAGGTTGATATTACTTGGTACAGTAAAAAATACTTAAAATAAAAACATCTAATACAACGGTCTAAATACGAAACCAATATTTCAAAAATAATCCATTACAAGTTTTACAATTCAAAACCAACTTTAAAATAAAACATTTGATAATATAGTTCTTTCAAAAATTTCCCAAGCTTGCCCGCATCTCCACACCTATGCCTCGCCAGCATCACTTGAAACAACATATGCTCCTATGTGACCAAGCCACACGATCATTGCATAACCACAAATGGAAAGGGCGAGCTTAACAAAATAAAACATACATATATAATATGAAAACCTCACCCAATACTCTCAGACTTAGAGACCTTATATCACAAGGTAATTATGCAACCATACTCTCATAATCTATATAAGACTAGCACATCCAACCACATCATTATCCTATCCAACTAGACCTTAAGGATATCACACCCTTCTACGATCCTGCCTGCTCGTAGACCAACCTCTACGAACCTACCCATTCATAGTCCAACACGCGTGAACAAAACCAATTACGAACCTTACCGCTTGTAAAATAATCAAGTGTGAGTGCAAATCCTACAAACCTCCCCGTCCGTATTTATCGCGCATCTGATCCTCACTTACAAACCTCCCCATTCGTAACATTCAATTATAGCATATCCATAACCCCACATGAGGAACCTATAGGATTCATACTTCATCCCATACCACACATAATCACACTTAGCATACAAGCACCTTAATTTCTCACTGCAAACAGATCACCAAACAATCACACCCACTCATGCACAATAAACAAAACCCGTAACCAGCCCCTAGACCCTCGACTGGTAGAGTAGAAGTGTCGCTTGGCAGTTTTCCATTACAGAATGCCCGACGGTTCAATAACACTGCCTGGCTCCACACCCTTTGTGGCCTCCTTGTCCCGTCTATCGCTTGGCAGTCCAACAACACTGTGAGGCGCTATACCAATAGTATCACACTTCTGGTTTGTGCCCCAAACTAGATTCAAATATTCCAACCATCACACTTCCAAAATACAATAACATAGATCCACACAATACAACATGACTCAAAACACTCTACCACACATCCCATGCAACACTCTTAATTCCACACATACATTCACCGCTTTGGCTCATATTAACACATGAAATTATCAAAGAAACATTCGTGCTCATTAGAACTCAAAACAGAAACCAAGAAATTCATATAACGCATTATAAATCATAAACTCACTCGAAATAGTACCTACAATAGTTCTTTTAATCTAGCCGCTCATACCAACCCAAGTTTAACTTACTCATTTATACATTAAACTCCCCAAAATAGTAGCAATTAAGCCTTATTACATCAATATCATATGCATTCATAATTTGAACATTCACTAAGCAGCCAACCCACACCCTTACCCAACAAGAACATATTTTCCGCTTCACACTAGGCGTCACCTGGCGGTGCATACCTATCGCCAGGCGATGCATCAAGGTTTCAGGAGCAGAACCCAAATTTCTTCACCTGTAAGAAATACCCTAAACACCAAAAAGACAACCCAATCTTCCCAATACACAAAAATTTACGCATTCATGCTTCCAACGTCTATACATGCTCAATTAAATTTAAGCAACACAACAATCACAATCCTTTTAAACATGAACAACAAACATCATTATCATTACACATTGAATTCTTCCCTAAACCCAAGGTGAAACCCTCATGCCCATTCATTCAACAAATTACCAAGGTATCATCACCATAGTGGCATTTCCAAGATTTTATATCAATGAACACGCAACCAAGAATAAAATTACAAAAGAAATAACTCTACGCCATAGTACCAACCAACACTCATAAAAACCTCAATCCCCCGCGTGCCGGCGGCCCAAATTTGAGTCTCTCACATGTTCTGGTTTACTTGTTAAATAAATATTTCTTTTTTATTGGGTCTTTCACTAAGTACTATTGTAGATTTGTATAATGTACATTGCACAAGCTATCCTTAAATGTTTGATGGACTTGGCGGGGATTGATGTAATGGTACTGAATTTCTAATAAGTATTTGATATAGTGAAATTATTACCATTTCCGAACCACTTGTGATACGAGCACGTACAACAGTTGACATCCATTGCATTACATAGTAACCACACTCATATGAGCCAGATGAAAATTACGCAACAATGAATGCACAATTATAAGTAATTGTGGAAGAAAATAAATCGAATAATTATAATATTGTATATCAAAGTACCAAACTTAGAGGGCCAACCATGCTACCCTTTTTATTATGGCAGTTGATTTCCCTAACAACATGTTATGTCAAGCAAATGAACTATGAAAAAGGTAAGGTGTTAAGATACAATTATATAAGAAAGAAAGTTGATAAAATTGAGGTTCTTACCAATCGATAACTTGTTAGAGATGGTCAGGGGAGACCTATGCAAGGAACAAAGTTACACAATAATGGTGTCCTTCATGGAAATCACAAGTAGTTCCCAATGATGCTTGCATTCAAAACAAAATTCATTGTTGTACCTTAAAATAAAAGATTATAATTAGAAGTCCACAAACTACACTTACCCAACAATATAGGGGACAAAATATATTTCCTTCCCTCGTCCAAAGCATTGGGTGAGGTGTGCTTGAATGTCACAAAACTTAATGCCTACATGAGTGAGTTGGGGGTCTACAAACCCATATACATCACTCAACCCCATATTGTTATTGACACCAAACATGTACCTGGACAAAAACATTTATTTAATATAGGTAACTAGATAAATTAATTAAACATAATGAATGGTTTAAATGCTTACATTATTCATAATTGAATAAGGGTAATATCTAGTTCTTTCGTCCTCGACGTAAGCTCTAAGACATCTTGCTTATGCAAGTACAATGGGATGTCACTATCTCTCCCAAATACATTATAATCCCATGGAACCACCATCGGCTTTTCACTTATGATGTCAGCTAGCTGGTGTAATGCACTAAGAAGATCGTCCAAAGATATTGGAATCTTCATCGGTTTAGGACTTTCCACTTCACGCAACTATTATTACATGGAAAAAATAATTTGATTATGAACATAAATAACATGTAAACTTAAAATGCAGAGTATTGTAAGGTGTGTTTGGGGGTCCATACCGGGGGTCAAAAATAGAACCAACCAAATCTTTAGGCCAGGCAAGGAAAGACTGAAATGTCTGTGCCACAATATATACCTCATTTGTTGGCATAAGAACTAACGCATCTAGTACAAGAACTTCCTCTACGGTGACCTTTACCTCATCCTTCATTAGCTCTATACCATGAAGAAGAGTGCCTGCCTCAAATATTGTTCCACGAGCCACTAGTGTCTTCACTATACCATGTAGAACATATAGGTCACATCCATGAGCGTCGTCTGTGTCATCCCCTGGTATAGGTTGAGTCGAACAACTCCTTTTCCCGCTTCTACTTGTCAAAGGCAATGTTAATGTTATTTTATTAAAGAAAAATTATGGAAGATCATAAATTAACACAAAATGATTGTTAATTTTACCTATGTGGGGCATAAAATATTCTTGTTGAGGAGTTACTTGTCAACGGATGCCATAACCATAAAAATGCTGCTGGAATTGACGCATAACCCTTTTAGTGATTTGTTTCGTCAACCGTTGTGTCAGCTTTTCTTCATACTCAACATTGTGTATCCATGAAGACTGACTAGAGGAGCCACAAACATATTGGCGAATGTTGACTCTTGATCCAACAACATGCACACGTCCAGGCTGCTCAGGCCGTCTAATTATTGTAGCAAGAATGTCATGATGATCCTTTGGAATGAAAGTACCTTGGGAGTTTTGCTCAACTGTAAGACCCGATAAACATAAATAAATAAATAAATAAATGTTTATTTAATTAATGTGAGGGCGAGAACCCTTAAGTTAATAAATATGGGGAGAAAAGACAATGAATAGTACTAGCTCATGAGGTTAAGAGTACTTGGTTATGTGAGAGGACTTGGGTTTAAGTCCTATGTATGCCAATTTCTTGTTAATTTAATTATTTTATTATTTTGTGTGTATGCTCGAGACTAGAGCACTATGATAAAATAATATAAAAGTAGAAATTGCTAAGAAACATGAAGTGGTGTGATGGTGTTGTGTAATTGGTTTGGTAATTGGGAGGTTGTGTGTTTGAACCTGTGCTAGAGTAAAATCATAATATCTTATTTTTTTGCCTTGGGTGACGAATTGAGTAGATGAAGAGATAAAGGTAGGTTCTATGAATCTGGACACAGACAAAGGGGGTTAATTGGACTTAATTAAACATTAAAGACCAAATTAAAGAAGAGATTTAATTTAATTATATTAGTTTTAGGATTGGGAAAAGTGAAGAGTACCAACCACCAATCTGCAGAGTAGAACAAAATTGAGGGTGATTGGAAGGAGGAGATAGTGGGAGATCAAAGAGAGGGCAAATTAAAGCAAGGAGAAAGCTAGAAACATTTTGGAACGAGGAATTCCGGTTAGGGGAGCTTCACTTCGTTTTTTGTATTGAATTGTAAGATTTTGAACTGAATTAAATGCATACGATCTTTGAAAATTGGTAAAACTACATAAACTATTCGTGTTTCTGGAAATTTCAAGAAACCACCTAACAGTGCCGAAGACCCGCCAAGTGACTCATTGATCGAGGTCGTGCACGACCAAATAAAACATGAAAATGTTGTATACTCGGTAGTTCAACCAAGGTCATCTCTTAGTGACCAAACATTTCATTCAGAGATTTTTTCAGATGCAATTCAACACAAAAGGAGGGGGGTTGGCAGATTCACAATGCTAATCAATAGATTAAACTAAATGAGACATTGATTAAAAACGTATTAACATCCTTGATTTAAACATAATTTAACTTATCATAGGCCACCAAATTAATACCTCTGTCTTCTCTCAATCCACTAGATAATAACCCACTAAGCGAAAGTTACAATTCGACTTTCATTATTCAATTAAACAATGCATACATTCATGAATTCGTGTTAGTCAAGCTACATGTATTAAGCGTGAACATAACCTAACCCAAACATATGCAATTAATATGAAATTAAGCATAAACAAATGAACCACATGCATTCCCTGAATTCAAGACAAAGACATGGCAGATTTCACAAACAAGCACAACCTCAAAGCTTCAATGCATTTTTCATCAAAGAGTCAATACAAGAATTTATCAAGACATGGAAATGGAGCAATTAAACACTTCAAAGCTTTAATGCAATGAAAATAGTTGTTGTGATATAAAAACCGAAAACCCCATACATGAGTGTTGTTCCAAGTCAATACAATTCACAAAACAAGATGCCCAAGGTAGCAAATGAGTTAAAAATGTAAAATCCACCTTAGGTGTTGTCAAATGTGCTTAAAAATGCTAAAAACAAGTGCTAAATCGTGAAAAACGAAAGAAGGCACCTCCATGGTCACCTACCAAAGCTTAGAAATGTGAAAAGGGAGAATGGGGGAGAGAATGGTGGCTGCCCACTCAGATTTACAAAAATTCCACTATGGGCTGAAAAATGGTGGCCCAATGACGTGGACAAGCTGACTGACATGGCCTAGATGTGGCAATGATGTGGAAATCACGTGGCAACTCTCTATTGACCTAAAGATAAATGTCTAAGGTCCAAAATCTGCTCCATATAATACCTAAAAACAATTAGAAACAATAATCAAACCAATTAATGCCAAATTACTCAAAATTCAGAATAATGGCCCAATGAAGCCCAATTGAGTAAAATGCACTAACAAAAGACAATTAAGAACTAAACAACACTCAAGAATGGCATAAAAAGGTAATGGAATAAGGAAAAATATTGACTCATCAAAATCACCCACACTTACCCTTTTGCACTATTGGGCAAAACCATAAAGGCACAGCGAAGCAAAGGAAGGACAACGCAAACAAAACAAAGAAAGAGAGGGATGAAGAGACGCGACACAAACAAATAGACACACACAAAATGGAAAAATGGAAACACACCAAACACAAAAGGAGCCAAAGCTGCAAGAAATCCAACTCTTAATTCTCTTAACACACTCTCAAATTTGCTCTCCTCTCACTATGTAATAATCTCAACCTTGCAAACCTTTCTTCTAACCCAAAATTGGCCTTTTAAGGGTGCCTTATGTAAGACACGTGAAATTTAATTAATTAAATAATAATTAATTAATAAATGCGGGTTGGAGAATTAACTATGACATTAAATTATGAGTGGAATGACGTGGAAAAGTACTAGCTCATGTGGTTGAGAGTACTTTGATTGTGTGAGAGGACTTGGGTTTGAGTCCTATGTATGTTATTTTGTGTTATTATTCGTTGTTATTTTAATATATGATAATCATGTTGTGAAATAATGTGACGATTGAATTATGATTGTTAGCATGAAATCTGAATTGGTTAAGTGGTTTGAAATTGATTGGGAGATTGCATGGTTATGGGTTCAAACCTTGGAGAACTTATATTAAACTTTAATTTTTGATATTTTTGGCTTTGGCCTGAATATGAAGAGTTGAGGAACATCCTAGTGGAATGGCAGAATAAGGGTGGCTGTGAAACAGCCCATAAAGAGACAATGAATGGGAATTAACCACCATTAAGTGGCAATTTTCGTTTTAGGTTAATAACCTAGGTTTAGGCACACTTTAAAAAGGAAAAAGTGGGTAAATAGCAAAGGTTTGGCAAGCTGAAAATACACCAGAGAGAGAGAGCACGAAAATTTGGAATTCTGTGAGTTTGGAGTGAGACTTGAGGGGCTGAACAGAGAGGAGCCAAGGAGAGTAGGTGTTCAAAGGAGAACTTCTCAATTTTCAAGGTTTAAAGCTAAAAAGGATCCAGGTTAAGGGAGTTTTCACGTAAATTATGTATTGTAGCATGAACTGTATATATCTTGGTATGATATTGTATGCATGTATCCGATTCTGGTTGAAATCATGTAATTCTGGAAAATTTTCAAAAACCGCCGGGCGGGCTGTTCATAGCCGCCAGGCGGCACATGGTTTAATGTTCAAATTTCTAGATTTCTGGAGATGTGCCTGACGGTATTGGCTGAACTGCCAAGCGACGCGAGTCTATGATTGAGTTATGATATTTTGTGTGTTCTGGATAGATTTCGATTGGGGGAATGAAAGGGGTTAGGAGTCTATTAATTATAGGATGTGGTATTTCACTGAATTGAGCATGAGAGACGTATAAAACGAATGAAATAGTGTAAGAAGACATTAGGGTTGATGACTTGAGTAGTGCCACTTATGAAGTTAATTAATGGAAACCGAATCTGGGTACTTGCTGCTATTACATGGTAGGACTAGTGTATTGAGGGCTGTTAAATAATTAGAAGAGTGGGACGAATGAGCAATTGAGTAATTGTGAGAGGAAGAGCGTTGCAGGTGCTCGGGATGACGGATGAACACGAGAAACCCTTAAGTTGAGCTCGGGTTGGCGAGTGTTATCGGTGTGAGTGTGTTGGCTGTGGCTAATATGATGGATCCAGTTAGATTGCCCTCCTCAGTTGTTGGCTGATGAGTTTGGTAGTCTTGGAACATTACAGACTGTGTTCGTAATTGGGAACTCCACCTGGCGTTACGGTGTGATCCGTGGCATTGGTTCCCGCACGTGCTTTGTCGGTTGTGGCCGATAAGTTTGGCAGCAAATTATCTTGGGGTAATCACTAGAAAAGGCAAAACGCAAATGGTCTGGTTGTGGCCAAGCGTTAGAGAATTGAGTAAGCTATGGTATCATGATTTTTGTAGAGTTTACAATTGTATAACTGGTTATTTGATTATTGTTATGATGTATATTGTTTTCATAAGCTCACCCTATCTGCTTGTGTTTGGCGATGATCGTGTACGCGGTACACGTGAGCAGAGAATGTTGATGCAGGTGGAGCCGGTGAGGCTTAGTCACGGAGCGTGGGAAATGTTTGGGAGTTTTATACATTTTTGTATTATTTTGAGTTGTACTATTTTGTAAACTCTTATGAGAGGTTTTATTATGTTAATTCAGTTTTATGAACTATGAATTTTGCTTTTATTCTCAGAAGTTAATAAAATTTTAAATTTCCTGCGTTTTTGGGAAATGAGGTTTATTAATAAATGCGGCAGCTTTATAATTTTAATAGTTTTATTTATTTAAATTAGTAATATCCTGACGGGATGTTACACCTTAATGCTAGGTTAATTACCAAAACGCAAATTTGGTTTAATGATGCTTGTAAATACCATTCAAAGGACCATTGTGGCTGATTCTCCAGCCTCCTGCCATTCAGCTAGGGTTTTTCCTTTCCCTTTCACCTTCATGCCAAAGGAATTTTGGCAAAAAGAAAGTTTAGTTTAGGTTCACCAAGGTTCGAACCCATACCATGCCAATGTCAAATCAATGTATAACCATTTAATCAATTCATGTTTCATGATGATTAATATAATTCTATGATTATATTATAACTTAACATGGTCGAGCTTATTGTTAAAAATAATAATAATTTAACTAACACACAATAGGCATACATAGGACTTGAACCCAAGTCCTTCCACACAATCAAAGTACTCTCAACCATATGAGTTAACACTTTTCCACATCATACAAGTTAGAAATAAATGCCATAAATCCTCCCACTACCCGTATTTATTTATTAATTATTTATTTTATTAATTAAATTTCACGGGTCTTACATGCCTCCCTCCTTAAAAATTTTCCGTCCTCGAAAATAGGACTTACCAAGAAATAGGTGGGGATAAGACTTCTTCATGAGGTCTTCCACCACCCATGTCATCTCCTAGGTCGCCTCCCTCCAGAGAACCTTCACAATTGTATGTTATTTTGACTTGTGCATTAATTTTATGATATATTTGAATGTGAGTCGTGGTAATGTAATTCCAAGATTAAAGGAAATATTACAAACATGACTTGGTTGAATTGGTTGTGTCTTGACTTTGGAATTACAGGGGTGTGTGTTCAAATCTTGCTCAGAACGAAATTAATCTCTTTATTTTTACTAATATAATTGTGGTCTGAATGTGAAAGGGTGGGAAAACCCTAGAGGCAATGGGCAGCCAAGGGAGTTGGGAAAAAACAACCCATAATGGTCTATGAAAGGCAATTACAGACATTAAAAATGGTATTTTCGTTTTTTTTTCATTAACCACAAATAAGGGTCATATAAAAAGGCAAACTAAAGAAATTAGAAGGGTTTTTTAGACTGAAAACTGTGATAGTGGTGATGGGCACGAATTCTGAGTGGAAAGGTGAGTTTGGAATTAAGAACAAAGTTGTATTTGGTTTTGGGAGAGCAAAGGAGGGTTCCTAGGTACCACAAAGCCAAGGTTATACAACCATTTGAAGCAAGGATTTCTAGGTTAGGGGAGCTCTATGCTTTGATTTTATGGTTGTGAATGAATTACATGATTTAATTATTGAGTACCATGAATTTTCGTGCTAAACCTGATTTGAATTAGAGATAGGTTGTTTTGGTGTGTTTTGGAAATCATCTTATACTTTGGTATGAATATGATTGTGGGTTTTTGGTACTGTATGATTACTGATGTTTCAATCTCGAATTCTGGAAGCCAAATTGGGCTAAATCATGTTTATAAGACTTGTGCACTATTGTGGATTGTGTGTCAACAATTGGGATGTGGTTTGGCATTGTTTCTGTGATGGTGCGTGCATAAACAGGGAACACAGTTGCTAATCTCGCTCAGGCGAGCTAGGCTCGCCTAGGCAAAAGTTGCAGGGTTTTGACTCTAATTCTGCTCGAGCCACTCATTCAGGCGGAGGCCCCAATTTTGCGCAACATGTTGTCTCGCTCAGGCGAGTGTATCTCGCCTAAGAGAGAAATTGAGAGGTTAGAGGTTTGAGTTGGGCATCTCGCTCAGGCGAGAACTCATGTTTAGTTTTGCATCAAGCTTAACTCGCCACCTGGGCAAGAGTGTTGGCCTTAGGCGAAGGTGAGGCTCGCCTAAGCGAGATAGGCTCGCCTAAGCGAGACTTCGCAAGTGCGCTACTGTTGCACGCTCGCTCAGGCGAGAAAGATTAGCTTAAGCGAGACAGGCCTGGTCGCTCAAGCTAAGTCTTTTAGCCTAAGCGAGTTTAGTGCAGTTTGTGTGTGTGGTATGCATTGATGTGAACGTGGATCAAGAGATGTTGTGCCATGAGCGGGTAGGTTCATAGATAGTGGTTAACATGTGATGGTATGAGCGGGGAGGTTCATATCCAGTTACTCTCATCTGAGGATACGAACGAGGTATGTTCGTATGTTTCGTGCTCACATTTGAGAGATGTCGCGTGCAAGGAGGTACGTGGCTGGTGGATCACATGTGTTGGACTATAGGTGGGCAGGTCCGTAGAGTAGGACTACGAACGAGGAGGTTCGTAGAGGCAGGACTAGGAGCGGGCAAGTTCGTGTGAGCATCATGAATCTTGAGTCCATGGTTAATTGTGTTATGTGTTGTGAAGGTTGAAAGGCCTTGGGGTTAAAGGTCTTATCCAAGAACTAAATGGAATCGAATAAATGGGTGTGTTGTTTTTGTTTTGTATAATATATGTATTTCATTATTTATAAGTTCACCCTTTCTGTTTGTGAATGGTGATGATCATGTGATTCAGTACACGGGAGCAAATGATAATACAGGTGATGCTGGTGATGTTCAGGCGACAGAGTGAGGGCTAGCAGGGAGTAGAGCTAGGGATATTTTAACTATTTTTTTTATCATTTTGTTTGGAATATTGGAACTTGTAATACTTTTGGTTAATTTCATTTTAAAATTTGTCGCATTGAATATTAATTTAAATTTTTCACGCGGTTTGAGAATAATAATGTTGCGACGTTCTAAATTCATTTTCCATATTATTCATTTAATTAAGTAATATTCCTTAGGGATGTTACACCAGGCGTACTCGCTTATAGACCGTCTGGCAGGGGACGCGTACCGCCTAGCGTGTAGCACCTCTGCACCATCAATCACTGCAGACACTGCTTGGCGAGACAGCTCACACAGCCAGGCGCACGCACTCCAGGAGCCCACTAGTTCTGCAGGTATCACTTGGCGAGACCACCCTCACTGCTAGGCGCGACTCACACCAGCACCCCCTGATTCATGGCTATCGCCTGACGGCCTAACCCTACCGCCAGCGCCATACCAATATCACCACTTTTACGGGTTTGGCACTCTTTTAGCCAAGTTTGACTACTTTAGTCTTGTGCCTTCATACCACCAAATTGTTGAATCTTCTTAAGCATATATGTACCCTTAGACAATAACCACCGTCATTTACGATTTACCAAAAATATGATATCCTTCAATTTCTTTTCTTTTTTCATTCTCCCACCTAAGTGTATTTATGTGAGATTGCTTAACTTCAACCTTTATAAGACTTTACATGTCACTGTAGTCTTATTTGTGCTCTGCTACGTTCCCACACAACCATTCAGTACACACTAATTTACATATGACTTACCCATTTGCACCTACCCATATTTATATTATATGTCCAAATTGACAAATCCAAATACCCTTGCAGTTTTAACTCTGTGCTAGTAACTGCTTATTATAACTATCTATGAAATTTCTGCTGTATGGTAATGACATTCCCTTCCATTCAAATCATGAAATTTACACCTCTAGTTTCTACTTATCATCATTAGAGTTATCATCCAAGTACCACTTTGAACTCAAATAATAGCACAAACTTGCATTTCCCTAAAACTAGGATCATCAGCCACTCTCCCACCATGAAAATTCCATTGTTCTAAGGTGGCGCCTAGCGGGCGTTCATCACTGACAGGCAATTCAAACAGAACCCAGAAATTGGGTTTCCAACATGCATCGCTTGGCAGCTAGGGATGTGCCGCCAGGCAGTTCCTCTTTAGGAACCCAAAACTAAGCACAAACTAATGAGTCGCCTGGCGGTAGTTCATCACCCGCCAGGCAATTTCTCAAAAAATTCTAGAAACTCGAATTTCAATATAAGGAAAGGGGAATCATACTCGTACATGTTATAATAAATATAGATATGCGTAAAAACTTAAATAGATGTGGTTCAACTCCCCTAACCTGGTCTCCTTTACTTAATTTGAATGTGAAATGGTTCTTCTTGGCCAAAAAATATCTTCCCTTAGTACTCCCGCAACCTAGCTCCAAACAAACTCTTAATTCTCTCAATACACTCTCAAATTCACTCTCCTCTCACTATGTAACAATGTCAACCTTGCAAACCTTTCTTCTAACCTAAAATTGGCCTTTTAAGG
>Ga0209389_1001726_pt1 | contig 15838 bp, 11 predicted proteins | sample CowpearedBW_FD_187526 | JGI IMG/M metagenome (GOLD analysis project Ga0209389, IMG submission 187526) | Root nodule microbial communities of legume samples collected from California, USA - Cow pea red BW (SPAdes) (version 2) | ecosystem: Host-associated > Plants > Roots > Nodule | place: USA...
TATATATATTAATATACATATGTTAAAATTCATGAATATTTGTCAATTGTGTTTTATATTGATCTTCAGGTGCATATTTGATTGTGGTTGATAATCACTCTCATTTCGTGTATCTTGAAGACCAATGCGAAATGTTGGCAAAAATTCATGAAATTTAAGATATGTTTTTTAAAAGTAATATGTACCAATAAAATAAAAAAAGTGAATCTTCTTGAATGCTGGAAATATTAGAGTAATATTTTGGGCTTTGTATTATGGGCCTAATAGTGTAGGATTTTATTTAGGCCATAGCTTGAGCTTAGGCCCAGAAGTCCGGTTTAAGCCTAAAAGGATATAGGCCTGCCTAGTTTTGGGCCAAGGAGTGTGTGCTTAAAAATTAGTGTTTCTTAAACCTAGGAGAGTGAAAACTTGTCTTGCAAGTCTCCTCCATGTGCACATAAGAGTGCGAAACATGCGAATGCTTAGGTGGCAAGTCACACCTTAAGCATGCTTTCTTTTGGCTCCAAAATTAAAATTTCTAAACTAGTTGGAATTGAATTGTGGATCTCCTTTTTCGAGACCACTTTAGGGTTTCTAGGCCCATAAATAAAGGCCTCAACCTCTTGTAATTTTAGCTTGAATTTGAGTAAAGAAATATTGCCCATTTATGTGCACAACTCTCTTGTTTGAGCTCACCTTAGAGTAGAATCCTCACTGGAATACTGTAGCTTTCTTCTATAGGAGTTTTCCTTATCTCTTTCTAGGAAATCTCACCTAAACTGAACCAAAACACTCTTCTCCTCCATCATTCTCTTAGCTTTCTTGCAACTCAACATCATGTCTTCATCATCTTCCACCATGGATGCAAGCAACTTTGGAGGAAGGACATCATTTGGTATCAAAGCCAGGTTACTCACGACTTCTTAAACAGATAAGTCCTATCCACCATTTTCTTTTCTTCAATTCTGAGTTGTTTGAATGTCTTCAATTGTTTGTACTGATTCAATTTTGGTTCTTGTCTTCTTGTTTGGTTCAAAATCTCTTATTGTTCTGAAACCTTCATTTGTGTGCTTCTAGGAGTTCTTGTGAGTTCTACCAATTGCATTTTACTTTTCTTTGAGTATTTGTTGTTTTTGTTTGGTTGAAGTGTCTTGTTCTTGAGTCATTTTTATTTTATGATCATTTATTGTGTTTAAAAGTCAAGTTTAGTCCATATATGTATTACATCTATGCTTAACCGATTGAACTTTTAAGAAACATGTTATCTTCTTTATTTCGTGTTATGTGCATCCTTTATGAGATTTTGAGTGCTTTTGATTTTCAATATTGAGTTCTTGTTTTTAGATAAAAAAACAAGTTCATTAGAGTTAGGATTCCATTATGTTTCATCGAGTTTCTTGTTCTAAAATTTGTTTCCATTTGGTTTCTTTCTTTGAGTTGCTTTTTGTTTTCTAGTTCAAGTATTTTGATATATTGAATATGGTATGGTAGTGATTCTGTTTTTTTTTTAGTTTAAGCTGCTATAAAAGAATTTAAAAGTGTGAAAAATAGTACAAAAGAACAAAAAGAAAAGAACAAAAAAGTAATACAAAAAGAGAAAAAGAAATTAACAAAAAAAGAGCACTAGAATCACTATTACTATTTGCATTTGTATTGTTTTATGTACTTTAAATCTTGGAATTTAAAATTTGAAAAAAATGTGTAGATGTATGACTCACTTAGATGCTAATTAAGTGACTTTATGCACAATAACTCACAACCTTGATGAGACAAAGCATCCATTCAATTTCAGTGTAATTTTTATTTTTGTAATCCATTTAGTGCCTTTCTTTAGGTATTTATTTAAGTGCTTCTCCTTTATTCTATACCTTAATTTCTTTCTTGTATTTTCCTTTAATATCATTGTGTATTTATGAATTTTACTCCATTTAAGTTTATCATTCTTAATTTTGTGTTTTTCTTGCTTTACTTTCTTGGCCTCTTGGTTTGGTTATCATCTTTGGTTTAGTTTCATATTTATAGGTGTGCTAACTTTCTTAAGGTTAGGAAGTGGAGTATCTAGCCTTGAAGGAGACTCCTCTTTGGTTAAATCAATAAGAGTAAGTGCAAGAGAATAACACTTGAGATCTAAAGTAGAAATCAAAGAAGGAGAAAGGCTTGAAGAAACTTTTTTTTTTTGCAATTTGTGTGATTGTATTTCATTGAGTTGTATTTGTTTAAGCTTCAATTGTGTAATTCGGTCTAATTAAGTGTCTTGGGGTATCCTTGAGTGTTCTCTCATCTCTTAATCAGAACCTTAATAAAAAGGTAAAACGTTTTTAGATGGTGAGTGTGTCTTGTACCAATAAGCCTCACCTTAGGGTTGCTTAGTCTAGAAGTTTAATTTCTTGCTTTGCATTCTTTGTTTTTACTTTGTATTTTAGTATGTGTCATCTTAGTCTTTTACTTAATTCCATTTAAGAAGTCTTGTGCAAGAACGTTGAGTTCCCATGGCTAAGAAACACTTGGTACTTAAGCAATCTAAGTGATTCACCTCTCTTTCGTAGAGGAGAACTCAAGAAGCTTGTTATCTACTTCCTCTTTGGAATTTCTTGTAAAAACCAAAGTTTTTTTTTTCAACTATTAGAAAATAATAAAAAGAAGCATAAGGATGTCTAGTAATCCTTCTTACCAATGTGGTAGTGACTCAAGTGAAGGAGGAAAAAGTTTGAACCAAATTGCCTAAAAGCTTAAGTCACTAAAACTTTGGGGAAGCAAGAGGCTATTTTGAAAGAGAAATAGAAAATTGAAAGAGAAACCCATCTTTCTATCCTTGAGGAGGAGCTAAGAATAATAAAACAAAAGGAAGAGATATTGCAAAAGAAAATGAAGATTAGGAGCCACTCTAGGAGCTCTAAGACTCCACACTATGACGAGGATAATAGACTAGTGGATAATTTCTATCAATCTCCTCCTCCACCACCTAAAAGAAATAGAAAAGATCATGTCCCTAGGGAACCAAGAGAACATAGATAGACCTCCTTCACTTATATGGAAAAGAGGATGTAGAAACATACCTTGATTGGGAGATGAAAGTGGAACAACTTTTTGCTTGCGACCAAGTAAGTGAGGAGAGGAAGGTACCCCTAGCTACCCTAAGTTTCCAAGACAATGTTATGTATTGGTAGACATCCTTAGAGAAGGAGAGGAGAATAAACAATGCTTCTCAAGTCCAATATTGGAAATGACCTTAAAAGTGTCCTTAGAAAGAGGTTTATTACCTCCTACTACCATATGAAGCTTATGGATAAGTTCCAAAGACTCCATCAAAATAACATGAGAGTAGAAGAATATAGGCAAAAGATGAAGTTATATATGATGAGGGTTGGGATTAGGGAGCATGTGGACACCATAATTTCTAGGTTTCTTAGTGGTTTAAGTCTTGAGATAAGGAATATAGTGGAATTGTTGCCCTACCAAGATTTAAATGACTTGGTATAAATTTGCATAAAGGTAGAGCAACAAATTTTAAGAAAAATTTTCAAAAATACCATTTCTAGTTCTTATATCAAGAAGTATTATAAGAGGGGAGGTAAACAAACAAAACAAAAGAAGAGCCCATAGGAATTTTAAGGAAAAGGAAAAGCCCAGGGAAGGAGCATCTACACATACTTGCACTAGTCATATTAAGTGTTTTAAATGTCTTGGTAGAGGTCACATAGAATCTCAATGCCCCACTATTCCTGCAAGGACAATAATGTGATATCATGAGACTTAAATCTTATTTTACCCAACCTGGGAATCTCTTGAACGAATACTCTTCCACTTTATTCAGCTGGGCTTTGTATTCTCTTGTCGAGTAAAACATTTTGAAGGTTACCTGCAAAAAAGACTCCAATGAATGAATTGTGTACCTTTAATTATTGGGGTCCACCCGTATTTATAGAATATTAATCACAAATTACTTGGCTCATGCACTGGGCCTTTATTGGGCTCGTTGGGCTTGTATGAGCCTTATCAGGGTCCATGTATTAGACCTATGACTTGGTTTTGTGACTTTAGCTTTTATTCCTAAGTTTGGAGTAGGCGGCCTTTACTGGCATGTAACTTTAGCCACCATGTATGCATTGTCTTTCTATATAGTTGATTAGTGATGTATACAAAACAGGACTATAAGTTAGCGATTAGAGCCGGGTACTCAATCTTGTCGGTCCCTATCCACCTAGCATAGTACACCCACCAAAAAGACCAAATTTGGACTATATGAGTGGTTAGTGGCACCTTTTGCCTTACTAATGCACCTAGCACATTCATGAGGCTTATGAACCATGTTCTTAGGGATTGCATAGGTAGGTTTGTAGTAGTTTATTTTGATGATATCTTAGTGTATAGTCAAAGTTTGCATGAGCATATAGGACACTTGAGAGTTGTTCTATACACTTTGATGGATAACCAACTTTTTACAAATGTAGACAACTGTACATTTTGTGTAGATAGTGCAATGTTTTTAGGTTTCACTGTCAATAAAAATGGGGTACATGTTGACCTTTTGAAAATCAAGGTCATATAAGATTGGCCTATTCCTAAAAATGTTTGAGAGGTTAGGAGCTTCATGGACTGGTAAACTTTTATAGGAAATTTGTTCCTAACTTCTCAAGTTAGGTTCACCCATCTTGTGCTTATTGAGTGTGAAAACATGGTTAAACAGGCCAGCTGACTCCTCAAGCTTTCCTTCCACACCAACACCAAAATGCTAAGTGAACATGGAGATGAGAACCACATATGGAAGCTTGAAATCAATGAGCCTTTTTGCCTTCATCATATGGTCACAAATGGTGTATGTCCAATCAACTACCACCCCATTTTGGATGCAATACATCTCCATCAAGTCACATTCATTCAAGGTTGCATGATTGCTCCCTCTAGGTATGATCATTTTAGTCACCACCATGGCTAGCAAGCTTTCCTCCACACGAAGTTTTGTCACCTTCATTGCACAAACATTGGTTGAAATATTGGACTTTGTTGAATTCATCCACTGCAGTAGTTTCTCCCTTGTGAACATGCACACCCTTTTGCCTTAGGCCAGCCACATCCTTCCATGTTTACCTAGTAATCTCTATCTATACACCCTTGACACTTGATTTGAGGATGTCATTGCTGAACTTGAGGTTGGCATAAAAGACCTTCACCAAGTTAAGATAGATCTTACCTAAAAGTTCAAGGAAAGTCTTCAATTTTTGAGACTTGAGATGTTGCTTTAGAGTCCCAAAGTTCTCTACCCTCAGCCATGACATACACAACACCTTAGGAAGGATCATTTGCTTCCTAGTGATCTCAATCAAGAAAGTTTGGATCCTATCTTCATGCCCTTCGAACCATTCTTCAAGCCTTCCATGATTTAAGGCAATGAGAGAGGATGAAGTAGGTGGAATGGAGTTTTCTTCATCTGAAGGGGTTGTTCTTTGTTTGTGAGGCATGATGAATCTAGGTCTGGATCTTACTAGCATATATGAATTCCAATAAATGATGTTTATGCATGTATTTATAGAATCGACGTGTTCATTTTTAAAATCAATCAATTAATTTGCACTGATATTATGAATTTAATGTAGTATAAGGAATCAGAACCAATTAAATGTAATGGAATCTGTATCAAAGAATTCAGTAATGTGTTTCCCATGCGTTCTATGTGCTATCCACTCAAAAACAATTCACACCAGATGCATGCATATTAGAAATCATGCAATTAAATTACTTTATGGTCAAAGCAATATGAAAAGTTGGTTTTTAGTTGATGTAATAACTGTTATTTGTTGTTACTACAGTCCAAATAATGTCATGTGATGAATACTTTGACTGGGTCAATCAATTAAAATCAATTCGAGCAAATCCACATCAGCATAAGTGAAATCAACATATAAAAATATAGAGTCAGTCGACTAAAACTGTACCAGGTTACAAATTTTTGTTGTAGTAGCAGTTTTAAGTGAAATCTATGTGTTGTTTTTGCAAATTTAACTAACTAAAAATTTTAGATCACACGAAATTCAAACTAAACCAATTTAAGTAAAATTCAAGTGTTGGTTTGTGAGGATTAACATATTGAAAAAGTGTCAAAACACAAATTATACATATTTTGACAGTTTAAGTGAAATCTATGTGCTGATTTTGTAAATTTAACATACTGAAATACTGACAGTTCACAAGTTAAGCAGAATTTAACACTTTAAAGGCAACAAGCACATGATCAAATAAAATTAACAAGCCAAATAAATATAAACACACATTCTTCATGTCCAGAATACCCAATTCAATTATAAGCTTGTTGAATCTATCACGTGCAAGTGGTTTTGTGAACAAATCCACCAATTGATTTTTACTTTTCACAAACTTGATTTCAATTTCACCTTTTTGAATATGATCCCTTATGAAATGATGCATGATTTCAATGTCTTTAATTTTCGAATGTTGAATTGGATTCTTAGTTAGTTTGATTGCACTTGTATTATCACAATATAGAGGTACCTTCTATAGCTTTATACCATAATCCATGAGTTGACGCTTCAACCATATGCTTTGAGCACATGCTTGTCCAACTACTATGTATTAAGCTTCAGTAGTATATAAAGCTACACATGCTTGCTTCTTGTTATTCCATGAGATTAGGCTTAATCCAAGTTGAGGGCATGTACCACTTGTACTTTTCCTATCCAATTTGCATTCTACATAATTAGAATCTGAAAAACCACTAAAAACAATGTTAGAATCACTAGGATACCATAATCCAACTTTAGTTGTCCCTTTCAAATACTTGAGAATCCTCTTTGCAGCTTTGAAGTGCGATTCCTTTGGATTGGATTGAAACCTTACACACAATCATCTATATTTGGTTGAATCAACTTGTTGTCCAACTTCATCTACATTCATAAGGAAATTTGTAGCAATTGGTGTGACAACCTCTTTGCAATCCTCCATTTTGAACTTTTTCAGCAGGTCAAAACAAAATTTTGACTAGCTTAAAAATATCCCATGCTTGAGTTGCTTCACTTGCAGTCCTAGGAAGTAGGTTAGCTTACCCATCATAGACATATGAAATTCTCCCTACATAGCTGCAATAGACTTTTCCCACATGGAGTTATTATTTGATCCAAAGATTATATCATCAACATACACTTGAATAAGTATCACATCACTTGCATGTTTTCTAATGAAAAGTGTTTTATCAACAACACCTCTAGCATATCCTTTTGATAAAAGAAAATTGCTTAGCCTCTTATACCACTGTCGTGGTGCTTGTTTCAAACCATACAAAGACTTATTCAATTTGAAAACATGATTAGGATATAGGTGATGTACAAAGCTAGGGGGTTGTGATACATACACTTCTTTATTTAAGAAACCATTCAAGAATACATTTTTCACATCCATTTGAGAAAGTTTGAAATTAGACATACACATATGCCAACAATAATCTCACAGCTTCTAGCCAAGCTTTAAGTGCATGTGTTTCATCAAAATCAATACCTTCCTCTTGATTATAACCTTTAGCAACTAGCCTAGCTTTATTCCTAAAAATGTTACCATTTTCATCCATTTTATTTCTAAATACACATTTAGTACCAATCACATTCATTTGATTAGTTCTAGGAACAAAAGACCACATGTCATTTCTTGTGAATCAGTTAAGCTCATCTTGCATAGCAACAACCCAATTACTATCACCTAATGCATCATTCACATTCTTAGGTTCAATTTGAGACATAAATGCACCATGTTCAAAGAATACAAGCTTGCGTCTAGTGGATACTCCCTGTTTTATATCATTGATTATGTTATCCTTTGATAATTCCTTGGGTTCAATCCACTCCTTGGGTAAGTTGTTGTTTGTAGCTTTTTTAGCCGACTGAATTTCCTTTTCAATTGGTTGATTTCCTACAGCAAGTTGCTTTTCTCCAGCAGATTGCTTTTTCTACAACATATCTTCTTCATCTGTAATCTTATGTCTTTAATTTATCAAATTGTGCTTTAACCCTTCAACTAGAAGCACATTATGGATGTTTAATGAGGCTTCATTGCTTATGACTCCACTTCGAAGTATCCTTCCTTTGTGGTTGTCACCATAAGTCACAAAGTCTTCATCCTTTAGCTCTAACTTTGCAAACATGGACTTGTCACATATCATATGCCTCGAGCAACCACTATCTAGGTACCATAGGTCTTTCTTTTCATGTTTTATGACTTGAAAACAACATTACATTACATGGTACCCTTTGGTAGTTTGGATCCAACATGGTTATACCTTCCTAGATATCCTTTTGGGATCTATTTCATAAAGCCTTTAGGTACATCATATTTTCTAGCATAGCCATTCTCAACCACATGACCTTTATTCACACAATAGTTGCAAGAAATGAATGGCATAACATTTGGCTCACTGTTGGAAAAAAAGCTAGAGAACTTCTTGAATTTCTTTTCAAGGATAGGATTAAAACTAAGTCCAACCTTCCGAAAAACACAATTTTGAACTAAGAACAACTTCTAGGTGTGTTTTTCCTTTTGTGAACTTCCTCACTTCCTTCTTGAGATTAACTACTTGTTGAATCTTCATTGTCCTCCCAAGCTATGTAGGCATGTCTTTCCTTGGCCTTTATCTCCTTTTTCTTGTCACCAAACTTCTCCTTCTCTTTGTTAACATTAGGACATTCAATCTTGATATGTCCTTTCTTTCCATTATTATAACATGAGAAATTTGAAGTATTACTTGAATCATTTCGTTTAGAAATGTACCTCCTTTGATTACCTTTGTTGCCTTTCCTCTTGAGATACTTCCCAAACCTCCTTACTAGTAGATTCAAGTTCTCATTATCACTTGATTCAACTACCTCTTCCTCGGGTTCATCACTTTTCTTTGGAGCTAGTCTTCAAGGCTATGGTTTTCACCTTTTTCTCACTTGGTTCAAGCTCACTTAGCCTTTGCATTTCAATTTCATGTTCTCCTTAGTTTGCCAAATAGTGCATTTAAATTATGATGGATAAATCCATAGATTATGAGATGGCAATCACCTTTGGTTGCCAACTTCTATCAAGACACTATAGCACTTTGATGTTTAGCTCCTCTTTGTCAAATTCTTTGCCTAAACCCATGAGGTAGTTGACAATGTGAGTAAACTTCCTTTGTACTTCAGCTATGGACTCTCCTTATTGCATCTTGAAAAGCTCATACTATTGAATTAAGACATGCTTCCTTGCTCTTTTCACATCATTCGTCTCCTCATGTGTGACTTCTAGTACATCTGACATTTCCTTTGCACTTTGCATTCAGAGACCCTAAAAAATTCATCCATGTTCAAAAATGACATGGGAATATTCTTTACATTGAAATCATATTGAGCTCTTCTCCTTTCTTCCTTTGTCCATTCAATTCAAGGCTTGTCCACCAGCTTATTTTCAAAAAGACATTTAGGAGTGTATGGTCCATTAACAATTGCAACCCAAATCCCTTTGTCTATGAATTCAATGAAAATTTGCATTCTTATTTTACAAAACTGATAGTTTATACAACTAAACATAGGTGGCCTATGAATAGAGGAACCTTCAACAAAAGAGAGTTTATTTTCTGCCATTTCAAAAGAGTTTTTCTCAAACATAAATACCTTTCAAGAACCTTGCTCTAGATACCAATTGTTAGTTTGAAATGGTGATTTAAGCCAAGAAGTGGGGTTGAATTGGCTATTTAAAAGTTTTTTCGAAAGCTTAAAACCCTTTTTGATTGAATCAAATAGACCACAAAATTCAAAAGCAAACATTTCAGAACAATACACTTTCAATCGATCAAAAAATAAAACAATAGAATAATTTGTTCTTCAGCCTATGAAACAGTTGATTAAAATTTCAAATCAATCGGCAAAAATTCTGAGAATTTATGCAAAATGAAAAGTTCACATATTTAACTCAAACAACAAACTTTTACACACAAGACTTGTTCCAATCAATATTCCTAACATGTATGCATCATTAATTTACACAGAAACAGATTAAAACTAAAAAAGAATGATTTACTTGGTTTTCTTGAGTTTTTAAAGTGATTTAAAGTGAGTTAGATGAAGAGAAGAGAATGGAACAATTGTTTTTATACTAGTTCACTCAATCACATAGCTACATCCAATTTACCAGGACAACCTTAGTCTGGTTTCCACTATATTGAACAATTTTACAAATCACACACCAAGATTACACTTTTGAACAAAGACACACAAAATATTTTTGACTCACACAAAAAATATAGCCTAACATCCTACAAGAATCACACTACAAATCGGAAATCACATCAGGTAAAAAACCAGAGGCATAAGAAGTACACAAGTTCTTTAAGCTAATCCTAAGCCAAAATGTCTCCAAGATCAACCAAGATCTTCAATCTTCACCTTATAGTTGTGTAATGTAGAGAGAAAGAGTTTCCGAGTGATGAATTACAATTTTTGCACTCAAAAACTAAGAATTGTGCCTCTACTTTAGAAAACACAACTTGTATAATCTGGTTTAAGTGAAATTAATTAGTTGAATTTTCCATACAATCACTTGATTTGAGTTGACTTAAGTGAAATTAGTCGATTGAAAAAAAATTGAATTGATTAAATACATTCATACTAGACATTAAGACTTTTAACCTATTAAAACCCATTTTAACAAAATAAAAAGGACACACTAAGACTAACAAGACATATAACCTATGTCATATAGCCTACCAACATGACATAACATGTACTCATTACACTTAACACATCATTTACAGATTTAATACAATTAAAACATAATCTTCAAGTCGATCTTCATCAATCTTCATCAACCATATATGATCTTCATGCACTTGGCTTTATCAAATCTTTACTTCAAGCTTGCTTGTGCCAACACGAACCTCTTGATGCAATCATATAACCTATTTATAACTTCCAAATCATATTCTATGTCTAGGTTGGAATAAAAGAACTCTGGGTTTAAAAAGTGACCAATTGCATGCAAAGGGCGATGAAGGTGACATGTCCATTTATTATCAATAATTGTAAATAGATCATTGTATTTACTTTCACTATTGTTGAATGACTTCATTATTGTTTCCTTGGCTTCTCCATTTGATGAGTCCACTCAAGGCTCATTCCATGGCCCACATGCACCTCAAGGCCCAAGCCCAATCAAAGCCCAATAACAAGAAGCATGTTAAGAAAGATTCAAACGAGCTTCTCTCAAGATGGCAAAAATCCTCATGGGCTTCAAATGCTCTTCTCATGGGCCAAAGACGATGTTAAAATATGAGAGGTGGCATGTTAGAGTAGACTTTATTTTTGGGCCAAATGTTAGGTCATGCTTTGTAGAATAAAATGCTAAAGAATATTGTTGTTTAGCCTTCAAATTGGGCTAATTCAAGCCCAATTAGAGGCTTGGCCGAGAATTGACTTGGAGAGCAAGGTGGAAGTATGCATTTTCCTCATGGTGCAAGCATAGAGAGTGTAACTTGCCACATGGCTCTTGATCCTTCACTCCTTTGCATCACACGGCCATAAAGCAAGCTTTCTCTCCAAGATACATTTACATTTCATTTGATGTTGCATTTTCATTCCATGAAGGTCGGCCATCCTACTATAAATGGGGCCTACTTACACCTGTATTGGGTTACTTTTGCTTGGTAATAGACTAGATGTTTAGAGCACTCCACACTATTACCTCAAGAGTCAATTACTAGACTAGCTTTCTACCTTAGCTCCTTTAGTCCCCTTCCCTAGGATATTCTTCTTTCCTAGACGTCATCTCCATCACACTACTCCATAGCTACAAGAGCCTTAAAACTTATCTTCACTCCTTCATTCCAGTTGCATTTACGCTACATTCATGGAGCTTCTTCCTTCCAATTGGCGCATAGAGCTTCATCACCATTGCTTCATATATATAACCCATAGTTTTTTTTTCTTCCCATATCCACTAGATGAAGCACATGAACACAATGAGTCATGACTTTGAGAGTAAAAACTACTTGATTCCAAAATAAAGGCAAAAGAATAAATTTTTTTAACCTCCCTCCCCTTGCTTTCCCTAGATAGTTTGTTATTGCTCCATTCATCAGAAGTGAACATATTTCTCGAATTTCCCTTCTCTTAATGAAATCTTTGTAATGATAAATAAGAGGTAGCAAACCATTAAACAACATTTCTTACTAATTCTCTCTTATTTGTAAATTTTTCTCAACAAACTCAAGGTACTAGAATGTCTATAGATAAAGCCAACAAGGCTAGCTTTTGTTAGAATTGTCTTCTTTATCAAATGAAGCTTCCCAATGTCTTCAAGCATCAAATCTATAAAATAGACAACATAAAAAGTCTAATAGAGATGGGGTTTTTTTTCTTATAACAACTTACCAACAACCACATAATTTTCTCCTATTATCTATTATAATTTGAACAACATTTTCTTATCAAATTTCCTCCATAAGGGAATCAATCATCTCAAATATTTTTTGTCCTGTCTTCACAAAGTTATAGTGAAAGTAGAGAAGTAGGAAAAAAATAGACTTTGAAGTGGCTGACGACAACAACAGTGGTCAACGATGGCAGTCAACAGTGGTAGCTAGCAGTGATGGTGGCTAGCGATAGTAGTTGTTGGTAGTGACATCAATTGATGTAGTAACATCGGGAAAGAATAATGTTGGTGATTGTTTTAGGTTAAAGGAAATTTTATTGTTGGTGGATCCAATAGCGTAGGGTAAAAGAAGGTAAAAGAATAAAAGTGAAGAAGTTTTGCACATTAGGTTAGATTAAATAAATAGTTTTATTGGACCAAGCCCAATTATTTAAAGACTAAAACCACAAAGGATGTAATTACGGTTTGATGGTTATCCTTCTTTCTCCCACGTCGTCGTTGTCATTCATCTTCCATCTACCCATTTCATCCCTTCTCTTTTGTACAAGTTTTGGCTTCTTTTTCTAGTCCGATTTTTCGACCATGACTGCTCCACCACCCAACATACCAAAAGAAGTCGCCATAGGCCACCAAGAAAAATCTTAGTTGCCCTTGCCTTATTGTGGCGACAGGTTGGGAAACTACTACCAGCTTCTGCCATGATCGAAATTCAATAACATTGTAGTTGTAAAGACATTAATGCAACCTTTGAGATACATTCATAACCCAATTCATTACTCTCCATATCAAAATCAAAATCAACAACACACATCTCAACATCATTAAATATCCCCGTCTTAAATAAATTTAAAACTAAAAATAAAAATGAAAACCATTTTCATGATGTTTTCCAAAATCATATTTCGGAACTAATTGTATATTTCCATAAAAAAATTGGAATTGTAAAAGTGACTTTTGAAAGTCTAATCCAAAAGTATAAAATCATAGCAAGAGTTATTTTTTTTTTCTGGAACACTAATTTTCCACATTCAAAAAAGGACTACTTATAAGTCACATTTTGTTATTTTGTATGCACCTTTCCAGAAAACACCTCATGCCAATTATGAAAGTAACTTTTTGGAGGATTCCAATACTAGTATTATGAATCTCAAGAATAGTCGTTAACCAATTATGGATTTATTTTTCTGGAAAATTATTTTTTACTCTGGAACTATCTTTCCAGAATAAATGTCCACACCTCCACATCTATTATGAATAACATTTTTTGTTACTATATTTTCAAAATTCGATTTTCGGTAAGCCATTCATTATTCACCATATCAGTTCAACCCACACCGAATAACACACCCCATGATTATTATCTTCGTCAGTACATCTCCTTCAAATGACTAGAACTACTGTTCCAACAGCTCAACAATGTCAAAACATACCAATAAATGTGTTAAAAGACCTTCTCCAACAACATCAATCCTTTGTCCTTCAATGTGTTTCTTCATGACTTTGTTTCTTTTTGCTATTTTAATCTTCATGGCCTTTTCAAGCAATGGCTATGGCCACCTTCACCTGGCTACTATGGGTTTCGAATTCAATGATTATTTTTGTTAGAACTAAATGGTTTTTGCAATTTCCTATCTAGGGGTGTGGGTAAAGAGTGGATAAACATTGTTCAGGGGTTCAGTATATTACAAAAGCAAGATCGTATGAGGTAAGATATTAGAGTTTTAATTTAATAATTTATATCATAAAAAAATATTAAATATCGTTACACATTACTTTAGAAAAACTAAAATTTAACTAAACAGATATCGACATCCGGTTACTATTTGTACAAGATGTCCACATCTAGTATTTTGTTTAATTTTTATTTTCATTAAAAAAATCATTAACTTAAATGAAAAATCTTTGAAAACCTTCTTATTTACGAACAAATTTAAATAATTAAAATAGCATTATAAAAATAATAACTAAATCATAAATAAATAATAAAACAAATAATTACAATACATAAAATAAATAAATAAATTTTACATTACGTATTTAAATATTTAAAATATTAAAAAATCATTAAATTAATTTAAAAACCTTAAAAGTCACTTACCCTTTAATAAAAAATTTAAATAATTAACATAAAATTATAAAAATAAGAAATAAATTAAAAATAATTAAATCATATATATAAAATTGTAAGTAAATGTGCAACTACATTTGAAAATATAATTATACAACCAAAAACATCAAATAAAGTCACCTAATACACTTTCAAAATTAAAAGAAATTACAACCCATAATTAACAAAAGTAATTAATTTATTTATACTTTTTCTTAATTCTCTTCTCCAAATGATCTTCACCTCCATCCTACAACAAAGATAAAAATAAAAAATATCAAGTTGTGAAGGATATACTTCTTCTTTACTTTCAACTTTAATACATGTTACCTTAGGCCTAGAAGAAAAGAAAATTTCACTTCGTTTTATTCTATTCAACTCCTAAAATACCTTCAATTATGGAGTTGGTAACATGCATAAGGTTAAAAAGATGCACTTGAATAGTTATAACACAATTCATTATAAATTTAAATAAACAAACTAATCTCCGCATTAACTTAATGGTTTTTATTATGCATCTTCATAACTCTATTCTCAAGTTGTGGCCTCACACAACCCCTCACCAAACCGACCCAAAGAAAAATGGCATAATATTGTAATTCAGAACACCCCATGTGTCGTCCAATTAATGACATAATCTATAAATAACACACTATTTGACTTAATTACCCAAATTCAATGAGAGAATCGCACATGCAACACTCAAACATGCTTACCAACTGTTTGATCTCCAAACAATAAAACAATAACAAAACACTCATACCACCTCAACTTAACACAACTAAAACAAAAGCACCACCACGACCAACAAAAGATACAAAAAAAACAACAAAATCCTACTTTCTTAACACCATTAATGAAGTGATTTCTAAGTAAGGGCATATCATATTTTCAAATCAAAAAGAAAGTTGTGACATTTTACAACTTAATGGTTGTGACATGTCATTTTGCAATTTGTGAAAGGTTGCATAAAATATTTCACAAACTTTAGGTACCTCATCATAAATAGGAAGATGTGTTGCAGTAGAGGTGCATGGAGAACTACACTACTTTCATTACCTAATGCTTGTTGAGAATCTGCAATACTTTCATTTCTTTTATAACATTCTCATCTTGGAATTTCTTACTTAAGCAAGAATTTTGAGGTTTGCCTTCAAATCTTGAATCTTCTCTACATCTTTTGTTAATTGCACCAATTTCTTGATGTTTCTTCAATATTATGGATATCATAGTTGTTGGCACAAGCAAGCTTGAAGCAAAGAATTGATAAAGCCATGTGCATGAAGATCTTAAGTGTTTGATGAAGATTGATGAAGATCCTCTTGAAGATTAAGTTTTAGTGTGTTAAATCTGTATATAACA
>Ga0209389_1001740_pt1 | contig 15803 bp, 15 predicted proteins | sample CowpearedBW_FD_187526 | JGI IMG/M metagenome (GOLD analysis project Ga0209389, IMG submission 187526) | Root nodule microbial communities of legume samples collected from California, USA - Cow pea red BW (SPAdes) (version 2) | ecosystem: Host-associated > Plants > Roots > Nodule | place: USA...
AATAAATTCTTCACACAATGTGTTGTTATTTGAACCAAAGATGATATCATCAACATACACTTGAACAACTATAAAATCATTATTATGTTTTCTAATGAAGAGTGTTTTATCCACTGCACCTCTAGCATAACCTTTTGATAAGAGAAAATTGCTTAGCCTTTCATACCATTGTCTTGGTGCTTGTTTCATACCATATAAGGCCTTTTTCAATTTGAAAACATAGTTAGGATAGAGATGATCCTTAAATCCAGGAGGTTGTGAAACATACACTTCTTCATTTAGGAAACCATTCAAGAATGCACTTTTCACATCCATTTGATGCAATTTAAAGTTACACATGCAAGCATATGCTAACAGTAATCTCACAACTTCTAGTCTAGCTACAAATGCATAAGTTTCATCAAAATCAATGCCTTCTTCTTGATTATAACCTTTAGCAACTAGTCTAGCTTTGTTTCTTAGTACATTACCATCTTCATCCATTTTGTTTCAAAAAACCCATTTGGTTCCAATTATATTCATATCATCAGTTTTAGGCACTAGAAACCACACATCATTTTTTGTGAATTGATTGAGTTCATCTTGCATAACAACAATCCAATTACTATCATTCAAAGCATCATTCACATTCTTAGGTTCGATTTGAGATACAAAAGCAACATGTTCACAAAATACAATCCTACGTCTAGTAGATACTCCCTGTTTGATATCACCTATGATGTTGTCCTTTGATAAACCTCAAGGCTGGATCTAATCCTTGGGAAGTTGTTGTCACCAGCTTTTTCAATCGACTATTTTTCCTTTTCAACCGACTGATTTCCTACAGCAGAGGGTTTTTTGCAGCAAAAATTTGTTCCTGTAGTAGATCTTCCTCATCTGCATTCTTTGACACTTGATCTTGCAACTTTGGGTTAGTTTCATCAAATACAACATGCATAGACTCTTCAACAGTCATCAATCTCTTATTATAGACTCTATATCCATGACTTTATGTAGCATAGGCTAGAAAAACACCTTCATCCGCTTTTGCATCAAATTTGCCAAGACTTTCTTTGCCATTATTTAAGATGAAGCACTTACATCCAAATACTTTTAGGTGACTTAAAGCAGGCCTCCTCCCTTTGAAAAGCTCATAGAGGGTTTTCTTCAAAATTGGCCTAATCAACACTCTATTTAAAACATAGCAAGCAATTTTGATTACATCAGCCCAAAAATACTTAGGTAGTGAGTTTTCATTTAACATAGTTCTAGTTAGTTCCTTAAGTGACCTGTTTTTCCTTTCAACAACACCATTTTGTTGTTGGGTTCTTGGTGCAGAAAAATTATGGTTAATGCCATGCTTTTCACAAAAGTGTTCAAACTTTTCATTTTGAAATTCCCCACCATGGTCACTTCGAATAGACACTATCTTGGAACTCTTTTCATTTTCAAGCATCTTGGCAATTCTTTTAAAGGCATGAAAAGTGTCATTTTTGGCAGCTAAGAATAAAGTCCATGTGTACCTAGAGAAATCATCAACAATGACTAATACATAAAGATTGCCACCAAGGCTCATGGTTCGAGATGGACCAAATAGATCCGTGTGAAGCATCTCTATAGGTATTTCAATTTAAACAACATTTTTGGATTTAAAAGTGACCTTAGTCTGTTTTCGTTTTTGACATGCTTCACACACTCTATCCTTCTCAAACTTGAGTTTTGGTAGTCCTTCAACCAGCTGTTTTCTATTTAGCCAATTGAAATGCTGCATGTGTATGTGACAAAGTCTTATATGCCATAACCAAGTATCATCCTCTTTTGTAAGCAAACTTGATCACTCTAAATGATGCATGATGCAGGTCAAGTAGATATATATTATTGACTCTTTTGCCTATCAAAACAATACTACCATGTGCTTCATATATCAAACAACTATTTGGTTCAAACATGACTTTAAAGCCTTTATCACATAGTTGACTTATACTTATCAAATTGTGTTTGAGTCCTTCTACCAACAGCACATTCTTGATGTTGAAAGACGATTCATTGCCTATGACTCCATTTCCAAGGATTTTTCCTTTGTTGTTGTCTCCATAGGTTACAAACCCTTCCTCCTTCAACTCCAACTTTGCAAATTTGGTTTTATCTCCTGGTATATGTCTCGAACAACCACTATCAAGGTACCACAAATCTTTCTTATCACCTTGCATGACCTGCAAAACAGATTTGGATTACTTGGTACCCTTTGACAAGTTGGGTCCATCATGGTTATGCCTTTCTAGATCCTTTTGGGATCCATTTCATAATCCTTTCTCCTTGTTTCGTCTTGAATAACTCATACTCTTGAATCAAAGCATGCTTCCTTACTCTCTTAACATCATTGGTTCCTTCATGAGTCACTTCAAGAACCTCCCACATTTCCTTGGCACTCTTGCATTGTGAAACATGAAAAAACTCATCCATGTTGAGAGATGAAGTAAGGATACTCTTTGCTTTGCAATCATATTGAGCTATCCTCCTTTCTTCCTTTGTCCATTGAGTCCACGACTTATTAACTTGCACATCATCAACAATATGCTTAGGAGTATATGGTCCATTTATGATTGCATCCCATATCCCTTGACCTATTGACTCAATAAAGATTTTCATCCTAATTTTCCAAAATTGGTAATTAATGCCACTAAACACAGGGGGTCTATGAATTGAGGCACCTTCACCAAAGGGTAACTTGTTTTCAGCCATTTCAAGTAATTCAAAACAGATTTAGGTCCTTACTTGAGCAAATTTCAAGTACCTAGCTCTAGATACCAATTGTTAGTTTTGAAATGGTTGAAAAGCCAAGAAGGGGGTTGAATTGGCTAGCTAAAAATTTAGGCTATCTTTGCAAGCTAAAAACCACCTTTAATTGAATCAAATAGATCATCAAGTTAGGATACAAACAATACTGAACTATACACTTTCAATCGATCAAAAATATAGTTAATCGATTGATTTTACTAAACAGATTATGTTCTGGTATAATCAACCGATTGAAACAAGAAAACAGTCGACTGAAATAATGGGAAAAATGCAGAAATGCGAATTTGAATTTTAAACCAGGAACAATGCACAAGAATGATCAAGACAGGTTCCAAATGATTATGTAAACATGCTTAATATTGCAAATGCTATGAAAACATGCAAGAGGATGAAAGAGATGATTAAAGCACAAGTTCTTTAAACTTTAAAATGATAATGCAAGAGAGAAAGGTTAGAGAAGAGAGGACACCACAAAATTGTTATACTGGTTCACTCAAACCTGAGCTACATCCAGTTTGTCAAGGTAACCTGAGCTTGACTTTACACTATTTCAAAAGATTTACAAAGTATCCACCCTTACACTTCCAAAATATGCAAAAACACCATAAAAGACTCTTGAATCACACAAGAATCACACCAGCACAACAAGAACCCTCTTGCAGATCTGCAAAACCACCAGGCACACATAAAGCTTGAGAAAGGTCAAACCTCATTAGTACCATAGCCCATCCTACCACAAACCACTTTCTCAAAGCTTTAAACCAAGCCAAAAGCTCCAAGAATTGATCCAAGATCAATCTTCAACAGTTGCAACACGTATGATCACAAAGGAGAGAGTTTCCACAAGTTTCCAGAACAAATTTGTGCTCTAAAATGATCAACCATACCACTCTTTCGAAAATCACAGGTTATATAGTTAAACTGTTACGAAATTCAACAGGTTGATTTTCAAATCAACGGTTAATTTCACTTGACTTAAGTGAAATCAGTCAATTAAAAACTAAATCAATTGATTGAATTTATTGCAGTTTAAGACTATTGCAGCCAACGTTTTAACCTATTAAAAAACCATTCAATAGATTAAAAGAAACATTTTAACCTGTTGAAAAACCATTCAACAGATTAAAAGACACACCTAAGACCAAATACATCTAATTAATGCTACAATGTCTACAATATGAATTACAAACTTAAAATACAATTTCTAAATGATGTAACTACATGGAGAGCACACGTTCTAGCCTTGATCAACATGGTTATCATTAAATCACCTTTCCTTCATTAATGTAGGCTTCATTCCAATGGTAATGGCTTCAAGATAGTTCAAAAGAGTTTCATTCAATCTTCATCAAATCATCAAGAAGCAAACCACCTTGGGTTCTCATGTCAACAAGTACAACAAGATCAAATACCTAAGATTGTAGATGAAGAAGATATGCTGCAAGAAAAGCAAACTGCTGTAGAAAAGCAATTTGTTGCAAGAAATCATCCAGTTGAAAAGGATATTCATTCGGCTGAAAAACCTATTGACAACAACTTACCCAAGGAGTGCATTGATCCCAAGGGGTTACCAAAAGACAACATAATTGGTGATATAAAACAGGGAGTATCCACTAGACACAAGCTTGTATTGTTTAAACATGTTGCATTTGTGTCTCAAATTGAACATAAGAATGTGAATGATGCATTAGGTGATAGTAATTGAGTTGTTGCTATGCAAGACGAACTTAATCAATTCACAAGAAATGATGTGTGGTCTTTTGTTCCTAGAACTAATGAAATGATGTGATTGTGACTAAATAGGTGTTTAGGAATAAAATGGATGAAAATGGTAACATTGTTAGGAATAAAGCTAGACTAGTTGCCAAAGGTTATAATCAAAAGGAAAATATTGATTTTGATGAAACATATGCACCTGTAGCTAGGCTAGAAGTTATGAGATTATTGTTGGCATATGTTTGAATATGTAATTTTAAACTTTCTCAAATGGATGTGAAAAGTGCATTCTTGAATGGTTTCTTAAATGAAGAAGTGTATGTATCACAACCCCCTAGATTTGGAGATCACCTCTATCCTAATCACATTTTCAAATTGAAAAAGGCCTTGTATGGTTTGAACCAAGCACCACGACAATAGTTTGAGAGGCTAAGCAACTTTCTTTTATCTAAAGGATATGATAGAGGTGTTGTTGATAAAACACTTTTCATTAGAAAACATGCAAGTGATGTGATATAATCTTTGGATCAAATAACAACTACATGTGTGGAGAGTTTGTTGCATCTATGCAAGGAGAATTGGAGAGGTCTATGATGGGCGAGCTAACCTACTTCTTAGGCCTACAAGTGAAGCAACTTAAGCATGAGACATTTTTAAGCTAGTCAAAATACTTTTTTTACCTATTGAAAAAGTTCAAAATGGAGGATTACAAAGAGGCTATCACACCAATTGCTACAAACTGCCTTATGGATGTAGATGAAGCAATGCAGTAAGTTGATTCAAATAAATATAGAGGATTGATTGGATCTTTGCTATATCTAACAACTAGGAGGCCAGATATCCAATTGAGTTTATCCTTGTGTGCAAGGTATTAATTGGTAAAATAATGTAGTCATCATTGTGTACATTATATCTAAGTATAAAGCACAACTTGAATTATGAAAACTGATATGGGTTGTATTTATTGGAAAGCGGTAATTAGGGCACTATGAGTTGTTGATTCAGATGATTAAGGGATGGTTAATTGGTAATATGATGAATGTGAAGTAGAATGCACCATTGTTGTTTAAGGGGAAGGCATGCTATGAATGAAGAAACTTGCTAAGTGAAGTGAGTGAAAGTGTAATTCAGTTGTTATAAATATGCCTGGATGGATGAGATTGATGTTTGGAGGTGGTATAGATATTATGCTTCACTGTTTGTGTTATTTTAAAGTGTATGTGCAATATTGACAATTATTGTGGCATGATTGAATGGGTACATTGATGTTCAGTCATACTATCATGACTGGATGATTTTAAGTGTGTTATAATTCGCGTACTGTGTGTTTGGGGTCCTTTAGGACCTCTTTAATATGCCAAAAACCAGTAACATTACGCTAGTGGTATGGCGCATGGCGGTGCGCGGCGGCCTGCCAGGCGATGGAGACCCAAAATAGTGACAATGGCCATTGTACGCGTGTAGCGCCTGGCGGCAGGTTTTATCTTGCCAGGCGGAAATTGTGAGGCAGAAGTCCTAGAAGGGGCTTGGGCCTGGCGGCACGAGAGGTGCGCTTGGCGGTCTGGAACCAAGTTCTGCCTAGCGACGCGAGAGGGGCGCCAATGATTTTGGGTGTAGAGTGGTTTGTGAGGAGGATTTCTACACAGCTTTGGATGAATGTCATGATGCGATGTTTTGTCTAGGGCCCTAGTTACGAGTTTAACTTGTATTGGGGTAACACGTGGCAACTCTATGTTGTAGCCTGGTAGTTTAGGAAGTCCAGTGGAGTGTGCAAGATCGTGACTCGTACGACGAGGTTTCAGATGATTGCGCTCTTCAATGCATCTAATAGAGTTTGGTAGTTTAGGGACAACTACGGACTTTGGTTCGTTTTAGGGAACTTCACTTGGTGTCGCGAATTGTGGTCGTGGCAATTTATTCCCGCGTGTGGACTATTAGGTGGTGGCCTATAGTCGGAGGGGTGAGTAGACACTCGTGCAACAAAGGTCGATCAGTGTCCTCACCAAAGTGTGTAGAATCAAGAGGTGTTTAACATAATGTTGAAAGTGGATGAACTATGGAAAGAGAAAAGCTAACTTTGGATTTAGTTTTGTGACGCTTTAATTACTATCATGTTTTATTTGTTTATTTAAATGAGCTCACCCTATCTGTGTGTGTTTGGCAATGATCATGTAACATCAGATGTTGATGCAAATGAGCGTGTAGATGCGTAGAGATGGAGTGGGGAACACAATAGAAAATTCACTAATTTTTCTATTTGGAAGTTTATGGATTATTTGTATTGGCTTCAATACTATTTTAGGATTGTAATGTTTGAACACCATGATTTTATTTGGTTTGTCGCGTTCAATTAAATGTTTTTTAAATTTTCTCGCGTTTTGGGAAAGAATTTGAGAATAAATGAGGTTATTATTACTATATTTAGTTGATTTTATTTTAAATAAGTAATTTCCGGCTAGGACGTTACATTGTATATGTTGGAGGACAAATCATTGTTGTATTGCTGCTAAGGTGATCTACCATTGCTATAGATGTTGGCAGCATACGCCTGAGGTTGTTAAATGTCTAACATCCCTGTCTCCTTTAACACAGAACACACCTCAGTAGGATGACTAGTAAAAGCACAAATTCCACATAAGGTAGCAGGGGTAGCAGTTTTTTGTAAATCTACCAAGGTTCTTACCATGGCAGCTAAGTCATCCAACTTCCCTTCTATTTTCTTGTGATTTCCATGGATTCCTTTCAATAGAGTTCTGGAATTACTATTGGTGGTAAATTATTGATGGTTTGACACTATATTCTCAATCAATTGTCTCGCATTTGTAGGCGTTTTGTCCACCAATGCCCCTCCACTTAAACATCTATCATAGTCCTATCCATGATGCTTATGTTAATTTGAAATGGTGATTTAAGCCAAGAAGGGGGGTTGAATTGGTTGTTTAAAACATTTTCGAAAGCATAAAACCCCTTCCGATTGAATCAAATAGACAATGAAATTCAAATGCAAAAGTTGCAAAACAATACACTTTCAATCAGTAAAAAAAAACAGCTGACTAATTTGTTCTTGAACCTATGAAACAGTCGATTACAATTTCAAATCAATTGGCTACAATCCTTGGAATTTATGCAGAATGCAGAATTCGTATATTTAACACAAACAACAAACTTTTACATACAAGACTTGTTCTAATCAATATTTATAACAGGTATGCAACCTCAGATTACACAAAAACACATTAAAGAACAACGAATAATGAATTTCTTGGTTTTCTTGAGTTTTTAGTGATTTAAAGTGGGTGAGATGAAGGAAAGAGAATTACATAGTTGTTTTTATACTAGTTCACTCAATCACAGAGCTACATCCAGTTTACCAGGACAACCTGAGCCTGGTTTCTACTATATTCAGTAGTTTTACAAATCACACACCAAGATTAAACTTTTGAACAAAGAAACTCACAAGATTTTGGACTCACACAAAAATCTAGACTAACACTCTACAAGAATCACACTAATAGACCTGAAATCACATCAGGCAAACAACTAGAGGCACAAGAACTACAAAACTTGATGGTGGCTCTCCCTAGCCAACAATACATGAGTTCTTCAAGCTAATCTAAAGCCAAAATGCCTCCAAGATAAACAAAGATCTTCAATCTACACGTTGTAGTTGTGTATTGCAAAGAGAAAGAGAGTTTTCCAGTGATGAATGACAAGTTTTTGCGCTCAAACACTTGGAATTGTACCTTTGCTCTCAAAAATACAGCTTATGTAGTCTAGTTTAAGTGAAATCAGTTGATTGAAAAATAATTCAACTGATTGAATACATTCATACCAAAAACTATATACTGCAAGCCTTTTAACCTGTTAAAACCCATTTTAACATATTAAAAAGGACACACTAAGACTAACATGACATCTAACCTATGTCATATTGCCTACCAACATGATTCAACATCTAATCATTACATTTAACACATTATTTCCAGATTTAATACACTAAAAACATAATGTTCAAGTGGATCTTCATCAATCTTCATCAAACAAATGTGATCTTGATGCACTTGGCTTTATCAAATGTCTGCTTCAAGCTTGCTTGTACCAACAATCTCCACCTGATTTGATGAAGCCAACACCCTCAAGTTGAATGGATGAGCTAAGATCCATTGAGAAACTTGAAAAAGCTTTTGCACATAGGATACCAATATCCAAATACACATCCAAGGAAAAGAACAAAAGCATACATACATATCACATGCATATGCTCCCCCTATCACTAATAATGTGATTTAAATTCAAATTTCAAATCCAGTTTGCTATATTACATGGTTCCAACAAATTTAATTTCATATTTTCCAATTTTAACCCAATTTTACTCATTTTAACTCAACTTTATACCCTTTTCTCCCCCTTTGGGTTCATTAATTAAAGAAAATCCACATATAATTTTGGAAAGAGTAAAATTTCATTAACGTAGTAACATAAGGGACTATCAGAGCAATTGATAGTGAATACAAACACTGCAGAATCAAAATAGAAATGGAAAACCAAACATGAAGCTGAGACTGATATAATCAGTCGATTAAAAATGGAAAGCAATTAATTAAAATATTGGAATAGACAAACAAACACACAAAATGCAACACTAAATACAATGCCTGACCTATAAGTTATCCCCTTCACTCATCCCTGGGGTTGTCTCTGTTGTAGACATTAGAGAGGAGGTCATGAACATTATGTAGCGAATCATCGAAGTCTTGGAACCTTGTTGTGCAATATGCATGGTCTGCATTTTGTGCCATGTTCAAATCTTAAAGTTGGTTGATAACCATCCTCTAAAACTAGGAATATACAGGTCCAATGTTCTCAAGAGGTTGATAAATCTCAATGGGCATGGATTATGGATAATCTTCTCCTTGGTTTGCACCATTTGTGCCCGCTTCATCATTTGCTCCAACTTCAATGTTTGGAGCTTGCTCTCCTTCAACCAGCCATGTGTTGCCTACCTTGGTGAATCCCATCTTGTGCATATTCAGTGTGGAAACATGGTTCCATAGGCTAGTAGACTCTTCAAGCTCTCCTTCCAAATCAACACCAAAATGCTTAATGAACTTGGAGATGAGAACCACATATGGAAGCTTGAAATTAGTGATTCTTTTTTCCTTCATCATATGGTCATGGATAGTGTATGTCCATTTTGGATGCATTACATGACCACCAAGTCACCTTCATTCAAGGTTGTATGATTGCTCCACCTAGGCATGATAATCTTGGTCACTTCCATGGCTAGAAACCTTTCCTCTACACGAAGCCTTCCCACATGGAAATTTCAAGTTTACACACCTTAATTACGTATACATTCATTGAAAAATTGGACTTTGTTAAATTCATCCACTATAATAGTTTCTCCTTTGTGAACTTGTACACCCCTTTGCCTTGGGCCAGCCACATCCTTCTATGTTTGCGTAGTGATCTCTATCTCAACACCTTTGAAACTTCATTTGAGGATGCCATTGTTGAACTTGAGGTTAGCATAGAAGACCTTCACCGAGTCTGGATAGATCTTGCCCGAAAGTTCAAGAAAAGTCTTTAATTTTTAAGACTTGAGATGTTGCTCTAAAGTCCCAAAGTTCTCTGCCCTCAGCCATGACATATGCAACACCTTAGGAAGTATGATTTGCTTCCTAGTGATCTCAATCAAGAAGTTTTGGATCCTATCTTCATGCCCTTCAAACCATGCTTCAAGCCTTCCATGATTCAAGGCAATAGGAGATGATGGAGTAGGTGGGATGGAGTTTTCTTCATTTGAGGGATTTGTTATCTATCTTCTAGGCATGATGAATCCAGGTTTGGCTCTTAGTAGCAGATATCAATGCCAATGCATGATGCTTATGCATGTCTTTATAGAATCAGCATGTTGATTTTTAAAATTAGTCAACTAATTTGTATAGATATTTTGGTTTCAATGCAGTACAGGAAATCACAACTAATTAAATGTTATGGAATTTGTATCAGAGCATTTAGTGATGTGTTTCCCATGTGTTTTATGTGCTATCTACTCAAAAATAGTTCACAACAAATGCATGCACACTGGAAATCATGCAATCAAAGTGCTTTATGGCCAATGCAATCTGAAAAGTTAGTTTTTAGCTCATGTAATAGTTGTTATATTTTGCAACTACAGTTCAAATAATGTCATGTGATGAATAGTTTGACTAGGTCAATCAATTAAAATCAATTCGATCAAATCCACATCAGCATAAGTGAAATCAACACATAAAAATACAAAGTCAGTAAACTAAAACTGCACTAGGTCACTGATTTTTGGTGTAGTGGCAATTTTAAGTGAAATCTATATGTTGATTTTGCAAATTCAACTTACTAAAAATTTCAGATCTAATGAAATTCATACTAGACCAATTTAAGTGAAATTTATGTGTTGTTTTGTGAGGATTAGCATATTGAAATAGTTCTAGAACAAAAATTATGCAGAATTTGAGATTTTAAATGAAATCTATGTGCAAATTTTGCAAGTTTAGCTAACTAAAATACTGGCAGTTCAAAGATTATGCAGAATTTAACACTTTAAATGCAGCAAGCACATGACCTAATAAAGTTAACAAGCCAAACAAATATCTACAGAAATTCTTCATGTTAAGAACACCTAATTCAATTCTAAGCTTGTTGATTCTATCATGTGCAAGTGGTTTAGTGAACACATCCACAAATTGATTTTCAGTTTTTACAAACTTGATTTCCGTTTCACCCTTTTCAATATGATCCCTTATGAAATGATGCCTGATTTCAATGTGTTTAGTTGTACAATGCTGAATTGGATTCGTAGTTAGGTTTATTGCACTTGTATTATCATAATAAAGAGGTACCTTTTCTAGCTTTATACCATAATCCATGAGTTGATGCTTCAACCATATGATTTGAGCACATTCAATTACAACTGCTATGTACTCAGCTTCAATAGGAGAGAGTGCTACACATGCTTGCTTCTTGCTATTCAATGAGATTAGGGTTGATCCAAGTAGATGGCATGTGCCACTTGTGCTTTTCCTATCCAATTTGCACCCTGCATAGTCAGGATCTGAAAAACCACTAAGAACAATGTTAGAATCATTAGGATACAATAATCCAACATTAGTTTTCCCTTTCAAATGCTTAAGAATCCTCTTTGCAACTAATGAACACATAATTACAGCTCAAAGCATACAATTCATCACATTATGTCTAAGAGCCTTATTTATTATTTCATGCATTTGATTCCCTTCCACTCTCCCTTACACACATTAAAATTTACTCCCTCACCTGTTTCAGCTGAAGAAAACCCCTGCCAACCAACCCAATTCATGCATAAAATCACCAGCGAAACCCCAAAAAACATAACTCACAGATTCAACTCAAGACATCCTCTGCCCTAATGTGTCGCCTCGCGGTAAGCTAGATGCCGCCAGGTGGTGCGTGACAATCTGGGTTCTGCCAGATTTCTCCCGCACCATTCGTGACCCCAAACATCCCTATCACAACGCCCACTATCATGCAGACATAATTTCAAGTGCACACATCATATAGGGTTCATATTGTATTCATATTAACATTATTTCCATAACACCAACGCACCCATCAATTACACCATTCATGCTTATTCATCACCAACCCCAATAGGAACCCTAAATCCCCAAATTCATTCACAGATTCATAAACACATCACACATACATCAAATCTTAGTCTTATAAACACATAAGCACTTACACAATTTTATATTTTTATGCAAAGGCCTAATTCAACCCGTACCATTTATCAGAACGCAAGCAAGATGAGAACAACTAGCTAAACCAGTTCGCGCTGCCTGGCGGAACATGCACTATCGTCACGTGGTTCATAGGGAAACACCCATAAATGGGTTCTGTGACATGCGTCGCCTGGCGGTTCATTCGATGCCGCCATGCGGTTTTTGGAAATTTTCATAAATACAAAGAAAACCCAGTCGAAAGCAGCAGGCAATGTATCATGATCAAGAGACATATCACACAATCATCTAATTAGTATTAAAATACAAAGTGGAACTCCCCTAACCTGGTATTTAAGCTCCAATTGCCAAACTTTGAATATCTTTTTGCTCCACAAGGTCTCCTCTTGATCACCCAAAATTCTGCATTATTCTCTCTCTCTCCCTCACTGAAGGATGCTTGACAGACTCTTCCTCCAGTGCACATGAAATTCAGAAGTGTTTTCATCTCCTAATTACTCTCTTCCCTCCCTTAACTAATCCAATTTAATCACTTTTAATAAAAAAGAAAATTCTAATTAAAAGTGTATTCATGGTACTTCAATTTCCATTACTAAGGGTTTCTCTAGCCTCTCCATCTGTTCCTTTTGACGGCTAGGGTTCTCACACTTTCTCACCCATGCCAAAATTTGATTTTAGCAAAAAGATAGTTATTTTATTCAAGCCAAGGTTCGAAGTCACATCCACACAATTACAAAGTGTATGCATAACCAGTAAGTCATTACATGTTTCATGATAATATTTATAAATCTAGAAGTTTATACTCTCTTATCACGCCCACCATATCATAAGAAAATAATAATAAAATTGAATAACACACAATTGGCATACATAGGACTCTAACCCAAGTCCTCTCACACACCCAAGTACTTTCAACCGTTTAAGCTAGTACTTTTTCATGTCATGAAAGTTAACATTTAATGTCATAAATGCTTCCACTGCTCGCATTTATTAAATAATTATTTATTTAATTATTTAAATTTCGTGGGTCTTACATACAACCCAGGTTGGAAGGAACATCCCAACCTAAAATGGGGAAATCAACAGTCTCAATACCAACAAGTCTATATTTCACCTCAATAGAGGCAACAACAACAACTAGCTACAACCTCTAGTGAGTCAAACATGGAAATAATGATGAAAATGATGGCTAACTTGATGAAGTGACAAATCAATGAATTGAAACAGACGATGGAAGCAACTAACCAAAATCTGCAGAAATAGATTGGACAAATGGCAAATGAGTTGAACTAGATGAAGTCCCAACAAGGCTCGAGTAGTCTACCCGCACAAAATGTAATCAACCCACGAAATGTAAGTGTTATTACTTGAAGAATAGGTAAGCAAGTACAACGCCTTGGGGATGTTCAAGAAGATGAAGATAAGTAACATCTGAAACGCCTGAACCCAATGATGATTCCATGTTAGTATCCCCTAATACTTCCTCTTAAAATTCTTCACCTTATTCTCCTTCTTCTTCCTATCCAAACCGTTTGAAACTAAAAACTAAAAAGATGGAGGAGTTAGACAGAGAAATTTTGAATACTTTCAAGAAGGGGGAGATAAACATCCATTTGTTGGATGTTGTTAGACAAATTTCTAAATGTGCCTAGTTTCTTAAAGAACTTTACACACATAAAAGGTGTGTTATGGATAAAGCGGTAATGAACATGGGAAGAAACATGTCTAACTTAATTAACAACCCTACAGGGATCCAAGTATATTTCTTGTTTCCTACATTATAGGAAGTACTAAGTTTGACAATGCTATGTTAGATTTAGGAGCTTCCATTAATGTAATGTCTTTGTCAATTTTTACTTCACTTCATCTTGGACCTCTTAAGCCTACTGGTGTGGTCATTCAACTAGTCAATTGTAGCATAGTTAACCCTGTAGGTGTGCTAGAAGATGCGCTTCTCCATGTGGACAAGTTAATTTTTCCTACAGATTTCTATATCTTGGACATGAAGGACAATGAAGGAATGAGTTCAACCACAATTTTGTTGGGAATACAATTCATGATGACAGCACGTACCAAGATAGATGTTCATTCAAGATCCTTGACTATGGAGATAGGAGATGAGAAGTTGTAGTTCAATGTGCTAGAAGCCATGAAGCACTTGACTAAAGACCATTCTTTGTTTTGTATCGATTTACTGAGTGATGTAGTGAACAATTTTGCTTCTGGTTTTTTAGACATTTTTTCTGGTTTTTCTTCTTCTTTGTATTTTTCTTTTTTGAATATGTCGTACATGATTTTATACAAAAAGGAAAATTGTAAAATAGGTGATATTGAGGATGCGGTGTCAATGGATGATACCTTTGTGGCATCTAAGTATGATACTAAGTGGCTGAAATTACCTTAGGTAGTACAGTTTTGCCATCTATGGAACAACCACCCACTTTGAAGTTGAAACCTTTACCATCTCATTTAAAATATGTTAATCTTGAGAGGGATCGTAAACCTTTATCGAAGATCACAAAAGAGTAATAGGTTGGACTTTGGTAGATATTCCTAATCTTAGTCCTTCTTTCAGCATGCATAAATACTCTTGGAGGAAGATGCTAAGCCAGTGAGGAAACCTCAGAGGAGACAGAATCCTCAGTTGATGGAGGTTGTTAAGAAGAAAGTCACCAAATTGTTACAAGCAGGTATTATATATCCTATTTTTGACAACACTTGTGCGAGTCTTGTACATGTGGTCCCCAAGAAATCTGGGATCACTGTGGTCAAGAACGAGAAGAACGAGTTGATTCCTACTCGCATTCAAAACAGCTGGAAGGTCTACATTGATTACAAAAGACTAAACTAGGCCACTAAGAACACTATTAAAAATATTACAAGGGAATTCTCTTGCAAATTTGTTAAAAAAAATTGCAAGAAAATACTTTTTCCTACTATTTTTTTCTAAGAATCTTATTTGCAAGTAATTCCTTCGTAGGTAATTATTTCTTACAAAATTTGATGCGAAAAGTATTTTATACAAAATATTTTGCAAAACAATCGGCAACAATTTCCTGCAAATTTTTTTCATAACAAAATTTGTAAGTATTTCCTTCAAAAGTAATTTCAAAACAAAATTGGCAAGAAATATGAGTTTTTTTAGTAGTGGAAGGACCACTTTCCCTTACCATTCATGGACCACAGGTTAGACCGATTAGCAGGTAAGTCTCGTTACTGCTTTCTTGGTGGATTCTCTAGGTATTTTCATATCTGTATAGCCCTAGAGGATCAATATAAGACCACTTTTACTTGTCCTTTCAATACATATGCTTATAAGAAGATGCCATTTTGCCTTTGCAATGCTTCTAGAACATTTCAGCGATGTTTGATGAGCATTTTTGATGAAGGATTATCTTGTTCCTTTTTAATATTATTGAATATGGTGTGAGTTGATTAAGAAAGCTAAGTGAAATCCCCATTGGACATTAAGATAGCAAGCTATCTAGATGTGAAGGTTCCTTTCACAAAGCTCAAGAAAAGAAGATGATGGATTGATTCAAAACAAAAGGG
>Ga0209389_1001756_pt1 | contig 15760 bp, 8 predicted proteins | sample CowpearedBW_FD_187526 | JGI IMG/M metagenome (GOLD analysis project Ga0209389, IMG submission 187526) | Root nodule microbial communities of legume samples collected from California, USA - Cow pea red BW (SPAdes) (version 2) | ecosystem: Host-associated > Plants > Roots > Nodule | place: USA...
AAAAATAAAAAAAAAAATTACAAATGAAAAAATTCACAAAATCAAAATAGCAACAAAATTTCCATAAATTAGAGTCAGATGGATCAGATGGATCGTTCTGTGTAAACCGATCTCAAGTTAAGGTAAATAAAGTTGAATTTAATCCAAGTAGGTAAGTAAATTTGATTTAGGTCAAATTGTGTCTAGATCAAACCAAAATTAATAAAATCCACATCGAGTTGAATCCAGTTTACATGGGACATATCGAGTAAAGTCTATATCTAGAAAAATCGAGTTAGACCCACAAGAGTAAGATCATCTTATTCTTCGATGGGTGATTATATTTTGACAAACAAAATTTTAACAAAATTTAACAAACTACTTTTTTAGGCAAAACAATACTAATTTATTACTTTAATTTTATTAAAAATAAAAAATTAATCTATTTAATTTTATTTATATAAACTTTATTAAATTTATCAAAAAAAATTTGTCAAACAAATAATTTTCCTTCTTCGGTTGAACTTGTCATATCCTTAGGATTGAAGGGCAGTGTTCCGCATTTCTCATGTTTTGTTACTCATTTCAGCAATACATCTCACTGCACTGCTTGTTAGTTTGATTTAGTTACGCTGAAGGAAGCAGCAATTCAAAGGAAACACCATAGATAAAGGAATTGTACCACTGCTTTGAACTTAACTTTCTTTTATTTTATCCTTGTATTTTCTATAAATCACCCACTAGTATTAATTTTACTTTAATTAGTGTTGCAGCATATACAATGAGGAATCGTTAAATGGGAATTAAGCTTATGAGATTCATTGAGATGCTATGGATGAATTAATTACATGGGAATGGATGGTATAAGGAAGATAGTAGTCACTAATCCATGGTGGAAGCTGCCTCTGGAAGTTTGAATGTGGGAGGCTTATCAACACCCCTTCTTGAGTATTCCCTCCATCTTCTAGCAGCAGCTGCAGCCCTCTTTGCTCTTTCTTTCATTTCCTCCTCTGCATAATGGTTAACATTTTCAACACTGTAACTGTCATGAACACTATATAACCTTCACATAATAGTACTCAGAAATTTAATTTAATTTGAATCCACTAATAATGTATATGTTTCTTCACCTGTCATCAAATCATAGATTTCCAGTGTTAAAAATGTTTCATTTTTTATTAACTGCTTTAATGTTTCATCTAGAAAGTTTTCTGATTGATTGACAGTGTGATGTTGGTAATAGCTACAAGCTAGTAAGATTAGAAGCTGCAAATTTTCATCCACTAATAAGGATTTGCTGAAATAAAGTTCTGAATGCATTGGCAGATAAGAACTGTATATAATCTCCAATAATATTTGCAGAAACCTTTTTGAAATTTCACGTCCAGTACCTGAACTTAAGTCTTTTTGTTTACCCCAAAGATTGTTCCAGAACATATCTGCTTTCTCAGAACCTTTCTCCTTCATCATTCTCAATTTTGCTTGTTCCTGCAAAAGCACTCATAATGCTTTATGATGTGAAACTAACAAAGAATCACAACTTTTTCTACCCAAGAGAGAGATATTGCAGATGGTGTGAAATACTTTTGTCAAATGGCACTTTCTATCTTTCAAGAAATAGATGAATGTCAGTAAAATTTCTTAAGAGACCAAACTAATGTCAACAAATTTTTCAGTGATCTTTAATTCTTAATACCACAAGAACCTACATTTTTCAGAAGATAGTTAGACAAAACAATGATAATTTGCAAATAACAGCATGCAAATAAGTGATTCCCCACTAAACTATGAAAAGAAGGTGATTGAGAGTGAGTTCTTACCAGGACTTTTGCCTGCCTCTTTTCCCATCGCGAACTTGCCTAGTATGGTTAAATTGTGTTAGAGGAAAAAGTACACAAATAGTACATTACATATATGCTAGAAAACTACAATCTTAAGCATAGTGATTAAAAGATTTTCAACAATAATACTGCTACCATGAAATATTGTGAAAAAAATGCTTTCGTCTGCCATGCTTTCAAGACCTTTTAACCATTGTTTCAGAAGTCAGAAAGTCTCCGCCATAATGTAGCTAAAAATTTGGAAAGAAAAAAATCTCTGAACATTTAAATAACCCAGTAGAGTTATTCTCACCATTCTGAAAACATCATTTGATGCTGATCCCATTCCTGAAAGCATCAGGGCAACCTGTTCATATTTCTCTGCTCAGTAGATGTATTAATGGTATACAAAAAGCTTAACCACAACATGAACAATTTTGTTTTACCCCATTGGTTATCTAAAAGATTGAACTTTCAGTTTACAGAAAGAGCATTATCATTACATTACTATGAGGGACAAACTGCATGCATTTTTAAAAAAAAAATTACATTAGGTAAATTGAGGCTTACGAAAATTGATCAGAAACAATCAAGAAATATTAAGGTTTGAAAACTTAAAATCATATGCTGCTTGGTTAAACTGTTTCTGTTATATCAGTAGCCATCTGATAGAAGAAAAATAAGAAGTGACCACAGAATATTAAGAACAGAGACTACAAGGACAAAAGGATCCAGAAGAAGCAAACTTTGTAAATTTTCCCTTACATTGACTCTTTCTACACGGCGCATTTCGTCTTCAAGCAATGATAGTTGTGCGGCTGATGTCCAATGAATGCAGTCAACAGGGCTAAAACACAAAAAAGTTATTGTTAAATTATTATCTGAAATCTCCTTTAGCCTAGTAAGTTCAAAAGCAGTGCTTTTTTCATACCAATGATCTGAAAACTCAAGTACCCCATGACAACAGTAGAGATTTAAAAGGTTAAATATGTTTTTAGTCCTTAAACTTTGACGCAAATCTGGAATCCGTTCCGGTCTGAACTATTATACATTTTAGTCTCCAAACTTTAAAAATGAATTGATATAGTTCTTTTAACCCAATTTTTAAATTTTTTTAGGCATGTAAAATATGTTTCCCAAATAACATTATGGTGTGGGAATGTGTCAAATAATATAAACAACTCAAATACTAGCATGAAACACGTCTAACTTGTCAAAAACATTTAACCTAATTGGATTAAAAAGACTATATCCATTCATTTTTCATATTTGAAGATCAAAATTTATCAAAGTTTAAGGGACGAATTCTAATTTTACAATAACCTTCAAGGATTAAAAACATATTTAACTAAAATATCAAATGCATTGAAACAACATTAAAGAGAAGAAGATGGTTTAAATAACATCTAAAGTGTTCAAAATTAATGATGTTAATGGAAACTAGGGACACAAAAAGTGAGTGATATGAGCAAATAATGCTTATGGATTATACCAACTATCAATAGCCTGTTGAACTAAGTCAGGTTTCCCGCATTGGCTGTACACTCTGGCTCTTCCAAACTCTTCCTCTATTCCAAACACATCACAGGCTACATTGGCACAATTTTTGCATCCTGTCAAGGATTTCAAGTACAATTACACAACATGCCTTGGAATTGTTCTAGTCGAGGATCAAACAAACACAATGAAGCAACATCTAGGCCTATCAAGACATGAAGCATTGCAAATTTTAGATATCAGTATTGTCTCTTTGGCTTTACCAACTCCTGGTAGATTAAGAACAGTTTCATATGCATAACAATATGAACATATAAGATAACATTATAGTTTCTAGAAAGTGAGACAGTACCTATGCAGCTGAATTCATCAACAAAAACATGATCCTTCGGACTAGACTCGTCCCGAAAAGGGTTAATGGAAGTCAAAGAATACCCATGAATTTCATCATAAATCATGCGCTGAATGGGATCACTAAGCACCTGCACTGAAATTATCAGTTTACTATATACAGAAACAAAAAACTTGAATAACAATTTTCACAAGATTTAAACTTTCTAATATTCAAATCAAAAACCCACCCCATACACTTCATTGATGAACGTGCAGAAGTTGGTTGTCTCAGGATCATTGCCACTCAAATCTGGGTGGCAAGCTTTCATGCAATTGTAATAGGCCTTCTTGATCTGTGCAGGAGTGGCATCTGGAAGCTGGTGAAATGGAACAAACAACAAAACAGTTGAGTCTAATTTTGATGCATTATCAATAAATTTTTTACTCTATCAACTAATAACAAATCATAAAACTCATAAAAATAATATTTTTATTCATTTCACTGTGTAAGAATACTTTGAGCAGAATGAAACAGGAAAGAATAAAGTGTGATACATTACCAGACCCAGAACTGCATAGTAATCATCTGCAACAGTGTCACTTGTTGAAAACGATTTTTCCTCAGCAGCAACTCTTACCCTGCCACACCCTCTTCGTTTGCCATTGTGTTTCACAGAGTTCATGTGGTTTGCAGTTTTTGGCAGCAACCTCCATGAGCTTCTGGAACAAAATTTCTGTGATGGGTTATGCAGTTTGAGAGGTTCTGTGTACACTGGAGAGAGTAACTTGGCCATTCAAAAGACCAAGAAGAGAAACTTCTCCAGATGAAATTTGAATTGAAGAGTTGAAACTAGAAATCAAATGACATAAAAAGATAAATTAAATTAATAAATTGTTGATATTTTTTTTTGGCTGATAATTGGAGATTTTTAGTTCTAATTTTTAAGGAGGAAGAAATTTGGGTCGAGAATATCAGAAGCTGTGTTGCTGACGTGGCTGTGTGACGACCAATGACATCCACAGAATTTGGACGAACCTAATATGAATCTAAGAGAGTGAGAAAACTAAATCCAAGTTGGTTTTACATGAGAATGGCACGTGTCACCATGTGCAATCATGTGGCATCGTGTTCCACACCTGCTTATAGAAAAAATCGATGCCACGGATATATTTTGTTTTGATTGTTTTAAAATTTTACTAGCATTTATCCATGCAACGAATCAAAATATATTTTATGAGAATATATTTTATTATATATAAAATAAAAAAATTTATGTGATGTTTATTTAAAATAATAATAATTATTAAAATAGTGAATAATAAAAAATTATGTTAACTTTATTTATAATAATATAAATTGTTTTTAAGTATTATGATTTAATATAAATAAATATGTTAAGTTTAGAACCACTTGAATAATTAAAATATATTTGTGTTCTAAACAGTGTTTACTAACACAAAAAAAACCTTTTAACGTCTGATTCTGATGTCGTATAAGGTGACGTCAAAATTAATGTCTGAGCAAATATCCAACGTTAAGTAACGTCGGTGGTGTGCTAACTAGACATTAAGTGACGTCGGAGATGGATGATGGAGACGTTAAATTTCGCACATTTGAGAGTGATGCAGGGTCGACGTTATGTGATGTCGGGGTGTGCAGGAGCATATGTTAAAATTGTCCATTTATTTATAAAAATGCCACCGATCATTTTTTATGTTGGTGTTCTTTTGAGCAGATGTTAAAGAGGTGACGTTAAAGGTGTTGTTAGTGATTATTTGTAATAATGATTATGTTTTTAGAATATAAACAAATAATTGTAATGATTCAATTTTTTTTCAATTTTTTTCAGTAGAAAATAAAAAAGAAATTTAAATTGTCTCTTAATAGATGATATGCATATTTTTTGAAGTTGTTATTGACATTTATAATTTAAAATCTTTCCATTTAATGAATTTTGTTTTGGTGGATCAATTAGAACAACTTATAATAATATGAAATAATTTGTAAAATTTTGTTTCTACTATAGAAACATTTATATATAGATGTGTATAATGAACTATGAATAAATATAAATTCAACTTTAGAAAGTGATTTATTTTTCGCTCTTATTTATTGTCACTAAAAAAATATAAATATGTGGGAAATTATTTTCTATGAAGTTTAAATGATAATCCTAAATCAAATCAATTTTTATTATACAATATTTTATTTTCAATATTTTTACTTGTAATTATAATAGCAGTTGCTCAAATCATTTACTTGCAACTTTATTTTATTACAACTATCAATTAGATATCATTTGTCTAATTGGGTATTTTTTAAAAGTATTGTAGGTATACTTTCAATTTAACCTAAATATTTATTGTCATTCAAAAAGTTCAATATCAACTATTCGGCTTGAATTTTGTGATCTTCATCTGATTGACGATGTGTGTTTCGATTTCAATTGTTTCCATTACCCTGTTAACCACGAGGAGTTCTTGCATCTGCTCACATCAATAAATTGATGATCATCGCAAAAAGAGAAAAGCATACACAGAACATACAAACAAGCAGAAAAGGTAAGCTAGCATAGAAAAACTTTTTATCATACAATTCATACATTTTCATAGTTAAAGATACATACATCAACCAATCATGTGATGACTCGCAAACAATACACTAAGACTCAAGACACGACTTATCCGGATACATATAATTAGTCGGATTTATCGGATGCTTGCACATGTGGTGGCCTTTACTGCTCTACCGAGCTAATTGTCAAAGGGTCTCATCCTACCACTCACAAGGTTAGCCTTAAAGTGTCACAGGCCTCCTGCTACTCTCACCACTTGAGTTAGTACACTCTACGTGAGATTAACTGACTCTTTAGAATCTCATGATGCAATCCTTACCTTGAATCCTTACTAAATTATATAATGAGGCACCACCACGAACTTCGTGGAATTACATCCTAAGTATGAGGCATCACCATGAGCTTCCACTAACAGGGGTCATGGAATTACATCCTGACCAATGAGGCACCACCACGCAACCATCGTGGAATTACGTCCTGACCACTGGGGCACTACCATGAGATCTCACATAGAGATTCATGAAATTACGTCCCGACCAATGAAGATACTACTAATTAAATCAAATAGGATCTCCCCCATGGAATCTCCTATATTCTCACACAAGCATTTGAAGACAAATTGTTAAAATTATACAACATATTTCTCTCTTGGAAAATAACTAATTCTTATAATTTTTTTATCCAATCCAACTTAACAACACATTATGCAAACGATTTGAGATTTTAGAAATAAAACTACAGCTTGTGTAAAACTCCAAAAATTTTGTATTTATATTCAAATTAAATATGATTGAATCAAGAGCCAAATGAAACAAGAACAACTTAATTGAATAACCATAAAGAAAGTTATGCACCAAACAAGCAACAAAGGTCAATGTTGTCAATAACCAAACTATAGTGATCTTACAATACAAACTTCTCTCACTACAGAGCTCCGATTCAAGATCGGACCGGTCTAAGTCAATAACTATGTGTTACGGATCCGATTTTAAAATATCAGCTCGATCCAACGGTTAACGAAGTAGGAATCTTCATTTTACAAAACGTATGTTGTGTTGTCAACAACCAAACTACAGTGACCTTGCGATAAAATCTGCTCTCACTATAGAGCTCCGATTCAAGATCAGACCGGTCAAAGTCAAGAATTATGTGTTAAGGATCAGCTGTTAAAATTTCAGCTCAATCCAACGGTTAACGAAGTATGAACCTTCATTTTACGTAAAGTTTGCAGTGAAGAAAAAAAAGTAGCGTCACATCAATCAAACATACTCATTCCAGAACGAAAATAAATACATTGTATTTCAAATAAAGAGGAGTTCTAGCTTCCCTTACCTGGAGTGAGCTAACATAAGACTTCGACACCAAACAATGGAATACAATAGCTCTAGGGGCAGATTCAAGAAGTGGGCAGAAAAAATGGTTGAGCTAACTTGAAAAGTGCCAAAGTCCAAACTCAGTCTGACCTATTGATCCATTTTTAAATAAAAATGAAAATAAAAAATAATTTAAGAATAGTTTTATTATATTTTATTTTTTAAATGTGTAAATCTATAATAATACTATAATTTAAATCATTAACACTTACAAACTAAAGTTAAATTATTAGTTATAATAGAGTAATTTAACATGTAAATGTAATAAGTATTTCAATTTATCTAATTAAAACATTAACAAATTAATTAAAAAATTTAAAAAAAAATTTATACAATTAAATATGTTTTAATATTAATTTATATATACATATAAGCAGTTTTCAAATTAAAAAAATTTAAAAATTTGAAAATAAATTAAAAAAATTAAAAGTAAAATGTAACGGACTAATTTGATCGACTTGTTAGCCCGTCCTCTGCAGAACGAATTATGATTATCTATCTGTTTCTGTTTCAGGTGTCCGCATTGTACAACTGGAGAAGAGGGACCGGTAGCAATTCCACACAAACCTTCCTTGGCATCTATATCTCTCTTCATCCTTATGTACCCTTTCTCACCCCATTCAGTTCCCCATGAATTCTTCACCAGCCAATACTTAGTACCATCACCACCTTTTCCATAACCAACCACTGTAACTGAATGATCAATTTCAGTTCCACACTCTCCTGTAAATATCCCACCTGAATAAAACTGGAAAGCAGATCCTCCACCTTCAATAGAAACTGACACTGGTTGATGTGCCACCGCTTTCAGCAGTGCTTTTTCACTGTTTGCTGGAACTGCCTCGTAACCTTTGATCTTAGCTACACCATCACTTTCCTTCTTAACCTTACAATTCTTGTTCACCCCTTTGTAGGGGTAGTTTGTTTCACTTGCTATTCCTCCTTTCTTTGCAAGAAATTCAAAGGCATCTTCCACATAACCACCGTTGCATCCGTCGCTGCCACCTCTCACACAATCTACCAGTTCTTGTTCTGACAGCGACACCAATTCACCTTTCGTTATATGATGGAGACCCTCGATTGTAGCCACAGCTGAAAAGGCCCAACAACTTCCTGTTTGCACAAAAAAAAAACCGAGTTCATGTATATCAAACATTATTTAATGGAATATAAATGGAACTAATGGAAAACAGAATCTTACGACATGTGCCTTGGTCCTTGATTGGAGTAACAGCACCTCTTTCCCTCCAGTCCACGCTAGCAGGAATCTCAGTGACAGTGTCATACATAAACGATGTTTCTGTTTCTTTTGCTGTCCACACGCTACGTTCCTTCTTCTGACCATTAATCAGTAAAGCCTTAAACTCATGATTATGGAGGTCAGCAAACCGGTTAATGCTGAGATTGAAAGGTTTGTCCCCAGCAGCATTGAAGGAGTCGATGAACTGCAAATTGTTGTTGAATATTTGGAACCGTTTTTCCCTCTCAGCAGCATCCTTGTACACCTTACCATGTTGTGCCATCCACTTTTCATGTCTCTCCGATAAGAAGGCCTCAGGCAACCTGCGAGACACTGCATGGCATGTCCACAAAGTGAAAACAAGCAACAAAACTAAAATATTGCTGTTTTGGCAAGATGAAGTCATCATGTAGTCAGAAAATTGGGTTTAGAGTAGGGTTGTTGAAGTATTGTTTGTTACATACACAAAAAGGGATTGGTTAAGTTTGGAGCAAAGGCTGTTGCAACTAGAAGTAATTTATACTGGCGAGGGTCTCTAAACACCTAAACTCGGTTGGGAATTTTATAGCTTTTGGAAATATGAAAAGTATGAGCTACAGTAGAGATATAAAAGATATATTTTATCGAGGTACGTATTTGATTGATATATTTTATATATAACTATATATATATAGATATAGATATACAACAGAATGTAATATCTAATATAAAATATTTATAATATCTTAATATTAATCTAAATCTATAATATCGATCTTAATCTAAATTAAAAATAATAACACATTTATAAGACTGAAAGATAATTTTGAAATTGAAATATTTCTTAACAATTATTTTTAATAGAAAGGATAATTTTAAGAATAATTTAAGAGTGAGTCAAAGTCTCACGGATAAAAATCACAAATTTAAATACTATATAAAATAAAAAATTCTATTATGTAAAATAAAACTCATTTATCTTCTAATTGTTTAAAAATGTTCAATTTTTAAAATTATTTTAATTTAGTTCATTTATTGAAAATTTTGATTTAATTTAGTCCTCTTACTTCTTAAAATAATCAAATTTTACACTCTTCAATTTAAAATCAAATTAGTAATTAAGCTTGGTTATAATTTATATATAAATGTTAAAATAATATTTTTATAATTTATACATCAAATCACTCACTAAGTACTTAAATTATTTTATTTTTAACATTTCATCTAAATACTCAAATTTTTTACATTTAAGTGAAGTGATTTGATATATAAATTCTAATTTTTTTAACATGTATATATAAGTTGTAATATTAAACTTAATTATTAATTCAGTCTCAAATTGGAGAAGACAATATTATATCATCTTAAAAGATATAGGGATTAATTGAACCAAAAAATAATAAGGGGACCAAAACGAACTAAACCAATAAATTAGATGACTAAATAAGTAATTAAGCCTATTTTATTTTCTCTCCCATCTAACTTTTACTTCTTTCTTTTTCTATATTTTACTCATATAATTTATTCTTTCTTTTGTAACTGAAGTTCAAATTATAATTTTTATATAAATTAATTCATCACTCATCAATACCAAATTTTCAAATTTTGGTAACATAAATCTTCTCTAAGAAAGATCATCCAACTCTCTTGCATAGTTGAGATCATAGCGAATGTAAAGTCCCATTTTAATAGATAAATCTATTTAAATAAAACATTACATAAATTAAATATCAAAAGGACACGAGGCTTAAGGTATAATGATCTTACAGTCATCCGAACCTACCGAAAAGAAAACTAAGATACACCGCGAATTCAATAATAAAATAGAAAGTAAAAGTCTGACAATTGACCAACACCTAGGCAACAGTGCCTACATGTGCTACTTGAAGGAATAAGATCCAACCACAAGCCGAGCTGCACAACGGAAATTCCATCACCCTGATGAACACAACGGGTTCCCACAACTGCTCACATAAATAAATTGATGATCATTGCAAAAGGAGAAAACCACACACAGAACACACAAACAAGCAGAAAGGGTAAGCTAGAGTAAAAAGATTTTTAGCATGCAATTGAACGATACAATTAAAAAGTTAAGCTTACATAAATCCACCAAGCATATAGTGACCGACAAGCAATACACTAAGACTTAAGACACGATTATCCGGGTACATATAATCAGTCGGATTCACTGGATGCTTGCACTTGTGGTGGCCTCTACTGCTCTACAGAGCCAATTGCCAATGGGTTTCACCCTACCACTCATAAGGTTAGCCTTCAAACGTCTAAGGCCATTATCCTGCCAGAGACTAGGGCTTCCTACTACTCTCACCACTTGAGTCAGTACGCTCTACGTGAGACTAACTGACTCTTTAGAGTGTCAAGATGTAGTCCTTACTTGAATCCATACTAAATTATATAATGAGGCACTACCAGAAACTTCGTGGAATTACGTCCTAAGCATGAGACACCACCATGAGCTCCCACTAATAGGGGTCATGGAATTACGTCCTAACCATGAGGCACCACCGCGCAACCATCGTGGAATTACATCCTAACCAATGAGGGACCACTATAAGATCTCACCTAGAGATTTATGAAATTACTTCTTGACCAATGAGGCACCACCATGAAACCTTCGTGGAATTACGTCCTGACCATACCAAAAATCATGTCTCACCAACCAAGTATGAAATGATCATGCATACTAATCTCATTCCAATATATTATCAACCATCCAACCATATTTCATACGTATATCATGCCAAACTCATCAATTCCAGCTCCATTGCGTCTTATAAAATACTTATCATGCATCACACTCAACCACTTAAAATAGCCAACCAAACCAAGCATTTGAAACACACTTATCAAGTCACCACTATCAACCTCGCTCGGGCTAAGGAACTCTCGCTTAGGCGAGGAAAACCCCTCGCTCAAGCTGCCATATCTTGCCTGGGCGAGATTGCACACAGTGGGCACGTTGAGGTCTTGCTCAAGCTAGCTCCTCTCGCTCAGGCGAGTGGCCTTCGCTTAGGCGAGCCTTCAAAATAGAGAGGGGGTGAGTTGTTGCTGTACTCGCTCAAGCGAGAGCTCCTGGCTTAAACGAGAGCTTTCGTTTTGAGCGACCAACCCGCTCGCCTGGGTGAGTTCAGTAGAGCTCACTACTCTCCCTCGTGTAGAAACAAATTCACATCATCATAGCAGTACAATCAACATATTTTTCATTCAATCAACATCATATATCAAGCACCCAGTACGGAAAATCAACCAAACAGGCATAAGAACTTGAAAACAACAAAAAACCTAGCTTCCCTTACCTTGATAGATGATAGCTAACAACGGAAACACTCTATAGAGGAACACCACAGCTCCAGGAACAATTTAGCGAGTTGAAAAAATACTAACACTAGAACAAAGCTAGGTAACTACGATGAACTCTAGTTGGAACCACGAAAGACAGCTGGAGAAGAAAGAGTATGAGCTGCAGAACAACTTATGTGGAGCAGAAAATGAGGTTAAGCTAACTTGAATATGAATGAGCTTCAAACCCTAGCAGAACACTAGTTGAGGGAAAAGGAGAGGATTAAGGTGGTTGTTTTTGGTAAAAAGAGTAGAATGAAAAGCCAAAAGACTGAAAGGGAGCCTTTGGGGACACCCTATGGACTGGCCCTTAGGCCCAACAGATGGGATTAAACCCTAAAACATTAGGGTTAAAAGTGGGTCTTATAGCGAAAACAAACACAGCACACCACATAGTATCTTTGTATTCATATATCTTGTGACAACAAATACATTTTGAAAGAAAAATATAGGGTTAATTACGATGATTTTTGCTTAAAACAGCAGGGAAACGTGGTGTTTGTGGATTAATCATGTGTCAATAGTTTACCCTATAACCCGCAATAACTTTTTCTTTTTCTCTAATAAGAAACTATAAACAAAATTTTCTATCGTTTGAAAATTTATAAATCTAATAGTTAGGTACCATCTATTTATTTATTTTAAAAGTTGTAGTGATGATATACTAATAATATTTTTGATGACTAAAATTTTGTGGTAAACTCTTAATATTTTATAATAAATTTAAATTATTAAATTATTTTGCACTTGGTATGATTTGATTATCCTGTATACACGGAGACATTTTAAACTATTTTATAGATAGCGTAAATAATTTAGTACGTGAGAATTATTATTTTTATTAGTTTTTACGTATAATAATAAAAAATATTTGAGAATTACGTTTCTAAGAAAATTTTCGCATAAAGAAGAATAAGAGTGCCGTTTGAAAATAAAAATATTAATAATTTATAATTATATATAAATATGATAATTTTTTTTGTAATTTTTTTGTGTTTTTAATTTTATCCTTTTAATAATTTTTTTAAAATTTAAATAATTATTTATTAGTGAAAATACATGTGCAAAGTATGTATGTTTTATTTTTTTACAACAAAAAATAATGAAATTATAATTATAAAAATAAATATAAGCAAAAATTATAATTATAAAAATAAATATAAGCAAGTTTTATAATTTAAGTAAATTTTTTTTTATTTAGTTAGTAGGTGAGTCCCCTTTATATACATGTATAAATAAAAAAAAATTCCCTTTGTATACAAGTATAAATAATAAAAAGAAACTATTTTTCAATTTCTTAATTTTATTAACTATTTTTTTAAATTCAAATAATTATTTACTTAAGACATATTTACTATTTTATTATTTTACTTATAATATTTTTTATTTTAGTGAGTAAAATTTATTTTATTTCTATAACTATATCTATGAATATTTACATTTTTTATTTAATTTTACCCTTTTAATTATTTTTTTAAAACTTAAATAATTTTAAAATTTTTAAAAGATCATGCACACATACAAGTGTTTATAATAATAATAATAATAATAATAATAATAATAATAATAATAATAATAATAATAATAATAATAATAATAATAATAATAATATAAATTCTAAACTCAGATAGCATTATGACGAAAATGTTATATATGGACTCTAAATTTATAATTATATATAAACTAAATTTATAATTTTATATGAAGAAGATTGATACTTCTATATTCATTATAATATATTAGTAATATAGTTATTAAAAATATTATATGTAACTTTACGACTTATTTGTAATTTTGTTGAATTAACATATAAGATTAATTTACTAATGTCGTTACATATTTCAACACATATTTCTTACACATATCTTAACCGTGATATTTAATACGTATTAAATTTTGGAAAAATTCATAGTTAATTATAATATTAAATAAATTATTATTTAATAATTAATGTATTTTTTATTTTATTTAAAAGATAAAGATATTAATAAGTATTATTTAAATTTATAATATTTTATTTGACGTCCACTAATAAAAAATTAAAAAAATAATAAAATAATTATATTTTAATGTTAATAAAAATTATAATATAATTAAACGTAAAAACATTTAAATTAATAAAAAATAGTATTAAAATCTAAAAATTTAAAAAAATGAATTAAATAATAAAATAATTATATTTTAATGTAGCTAAAAAATTTAAAGAAATTATTTATTCTTTTTTACAAAATTTAAACATCGTAGCCTTCGATTTTTTAAATCTTCACGTAATTTTAAAAGGTCTTTTTTCTTTATAAAAATTATTATATGAATTTATAACATAATTAATTAATAGTTAATAATTATAACTTTCAATATAAAAATAATAAAATCAATAATAATTAGATATACCTTAATCTGAAGTTTTATGATTTTGCAAAGATAAATTCTTTCTTAAAATGGATGTCCACGTAATTGAATTTCCGTGTCATTTATACATAAAGTTGTTGCTAATAAATTTATTTAAAGTATAAATAATTGAGTAGATTTATATTATTTAAGTAAAAAATATAATTTATTGATTTTTAAGAAAATACATAAAAGTAACTATTTATTAATGACACATAAAAAGTATGTAATATTTAATAAAAAGATTGAATAAATAATAACATCATAAATGTAGATATTTTATTTTTCTCAGTTTGTTATTATAGTGACTATGATATGAGATATTGAAGTCTTTTTTATCGTTTTAATGAAAAACAATGAATATTTGCATTGTTTTATGTAAATTTAAGCAATTATACAAAAAAAAATCTGCATATAATACTTATTTATCTTTTGAGAAAGTAACTTTTATTAAATTTTAAAATGTAATCTTATCTATATTGTTATTATGGAGACCCGCTTAATATAATAGTTATAAATAATGAAACTATAATGAAAAATGTGATCTATATGAATAAACAATGGAATTGTCATTATGTTATATAAAATCATTATACAAAGAAAATATATACATAGCCATTTGTGTTGTGTCTATATAAGTGTGAGACACCCTTATATATAAAATTTTCCAAGAGATTCAACCACAAATTTGTGTTGCATCGACATGAGTAGTCGAGATGCTATTACTACAAAATGAATTTTTCGTGATGGTTAAAACAATGGTATAATTGGTATAATTACTGATTTGGTACTCCAATTTTTTTGGTTAAGTTCAATTTGGTTTCCATATTTTTGATTTGTTCAATTTAGTACCCGAATGATTTAAAATGATTCAATTTGGTTTTCTCCGTTAAGTTAGAGTTAACACAATGTTCGTACAGGACACGTGTCAAGCCATGAAATTTTTAATTTTTTAATTTTTTTTTTAAAAAATTTATTTTTTTTTTAAAAAATTTATTTTTTTTTTCAAAAAATTTATTTTTTTTTTCAAAAAATTTTAAAAACTTCTACGTGTCAGTTTACAATCGTGTCATGTGGTAGCTTACAATCATGACACGTGGCAGTGGTAATAGTTGTTTTCAATTTAGTTTTCTATTTAAATTTTTGGTTCAATTTAGTACCCTAATTCTTTAAAACGATCCAATTTTGCCCTTTCCAATTTGAGATCAAATA
>Ga0209389_1001758_pt1 | contig 15755 bp, 9 predicted proteins | sample CowpearedBW_FD_187526 | JGI IMG/M metagenome (GOLD analysis project Ga0209389, IMG submission 187526) | Root nodule microbial communities of legume samples collected from California, USA - Cow pea red BW (SPAdes) (version 2) | ecosystem: Host-associated > Plants > Roots > Nodule | place: USA...
TATATATATATATATATATATATATATATATATATATATATATAAAATCAAGTGCAATACATAGAGAGTTTAGGAATTACATTAAATCCCAACTATAAAGGAATTAGTTGCTCATGATGATGAATGCAAGATGAACTTAGAGTAGCATCCATCCTTCATTCCATAGCTATATACTACTTATACTATAAGAACTACACTAATATAAGAGTTTCTCTCTCTAGAATAGTATACAAAATCAGCATATCAAACCTAGGGGTCATGTCCTGTATTTATACATTTTAAGGTTTTGCTCTAGCTTCCAAGATTGAAGTTTAGCCATGGAGGTTTCCTCCCTAAGTGGGTTTATTCCCAAGTTTGGGCATCTATCTTTTGTAGGTCAACAATGGAGGTTTCTCTGCCATGGAGCTTTCTTTTTCGTGCTTAACTTCAAATTTGGAGCTTCATATTTCTTTGTAGTGAGTTTTTTTAAAATGCAGCTTAAGCGCCAAATTTTGTTGCTTAGTCTCACAGACTAAAAATTTAACTTTCTCAGTTCTTCTTTTGACTTGAGCTGCAACTTTTGGGGCTCAACACCAACTTTATAATTTCCTTCATTTTTTCTCAGCACAAAATGTATTAATTTCTACTTTTTATATTTTCTTATCACCTCATTATGTAATTATGTAAAATTGGGACAATTCTAATTATTTTTATATTGATTTAGTGAAAGATAAGTATCTAAATAATATGCAATTTAACTAATAATAGACACTTATCAATATGCACCTTATGTGCAAAACACAAACCAAAAACAATGTTTGTATAAAATGGTTTTATAAGTTGTATATGACATTGGATAAACTCATTATGTTAGAACTACACATGTTCTAGTACACCCAATAGTCTTGTATATTACTTAGGAGTTGATGTCAAGGATAGTTTAAATATTACTTCCTACTTCAACCGTGGCGCTTTAGGCTTCAAAAGGATGTTATCTAAATGAAATTGAAGTAAATATAACCTAAAATGGTTTATGGTTTAAAAATTTCGCTCACACACACGTTTTAATCAATTATTTTTTTCACTAATCTCACTTTTTTAAGTTATAATTTCTACACATTTTTATTTTTATGTAGACCAACTTTGTTCTTGTTCATAATTTTGTAGACTATCCCCAAACTTAAAATAATTTAACCTCTTAAAATTTAACCTAATTCCACTACTAAAAAAACTTATATTTCCTGTTAATTTTATTTTGATAACTTTTTCGTAAGAAATACTTACAAATTTTGTTGTAAAAAAATTTGCAAGAAATTGCTTCCAATTTTCTTGTAAAATATTTTCTATAAAACACTTTTCGCAACAAATATTGTAGAAAATATTTGCAAATTTAATAATTTTGTAAGAAATGATTACCCACGAAAAAATTATCTGTCAATTAAAATTCTTAGAAGAAAATAGTAGAAAAAAGTCTTTTCTTGTAAATTTTTTTAACAAATTTGTAAAAAAGATCTCATATAATATGAGAATTTTTAGTAATATTCATAACTCTCTTAGGTAAGTATTTTTTTTAATTTAATAATTAAATTTATCTCTTATTGGGTTGGATATTAGATTTTGAGAATCTAATTTATTGCACCACACAATTTTTTTATGTCACTTTTAATTCATTTCGGAACAATCTTGTCTAAGTGCTGACACAAGAAAATTGTGAGATGTAAAAAAAAGAAGCACCAAGATATGATAGAGATCGGTGAAGAAAATTGAACCTAACAAATTTATTTATTAATATAATAATATATTATATTTTGGAAAAAAAAATTAAAGATAGAGAAGAGTCACATTCAACAAATTTTTCTTTTGTTATTATTTATCCCATTGTCTACACATTTCCAGGTCTATATCATCTCTACATCACTTCCATCTTAATTAATTTAAGTTTTTGTTAGAATGCACATATGAATAATTATTGTGTAGATAAAAAATAAAAAAGAAAACAAATTGAGTTATTAATGAAAATTGTACTTTTGAAAAAAAAAATCTTTTAATAACAAAATTTAATTAAAATTCTTTCCTTTATATATATATATATATATATATATATATATATATATATATATATATATATATATATATATAAAGAATTTTTGTAAACCGTGAATACATATAAGAATGATATTTTTTTTCTTTGACAAGTTATTTTCATATACCAGAATGATATCATTAGAATTCAAAACTTAAATAATCTAATTAAAGAAGATAAATTAGTGTTGGCTACTTAATTATATAACTCTTATATGTATTTTCACGTACAAGTAGTATAAATAAATTGTATGACTCAATAATTTCAACAATTGAAACAAACTTTGTGAGGTCTAGTTAGAGATATAAGAAAGTTCAACTAAAGTTAAACTAATAAAGTATACACCACAACAGCTCTTTTTTCTTTTTTCTATAAGTTGATGAAGATCTCTAATTTTTAATGAAGATAACATGAAAATATTAAATTTACAAGGCAATAGGCATTAATGGAAGTAATTTAATTAGTTTTTTTATCTTTGCTTTTGATGCGTAAAAAAATTAGAATAATCCAACTGTTTCTCTATTTATATATTTTTTATTATTGATAAAAAATAAAAAATAAAATTAAGTCCTATTTTCTTATTTTAATATATTTTTTGTACTTTATTTTAGAAATTAAGTTCAGATCCCGTTTCCATTTTAAGGCTATTAGATTTAAGTGGTTTTAGCCTTTTTCAGATCATTATGGTTAATGGGTAAGCTCACAGTAACTTTTAATGAGAAATGAAACTCATAAGACAATTAATGACACCCGAAATGTTGGAGAATTTTCTTAACATTACAATTAAAGCTCACCAGACAATTAATGTTTGCTGAAATGTTAGAAAGTTTCCTCAACCTATAACTTTATAATTGTAAACATTGTGATATTAATAAAAAGTTAATAACCGATAAAGTAGTTAAAACAAAATTTGTAATCCTAATAAGATTTTAGGATTTATATAGTATCTATATGAGTAAGAGTCCACGCATAATTATAATATAATATCGGTAGTATCGTTAGATAAAATTGTAAAATTGTGTAAATTATTGTCTTTTTTTTTTGAAATTGCACTATATGTTCATATTCTTCGGTGAATAATTAAAATTTTGCATTGTTGTATGTATTCTCGATTACATGGTCATCTTTCATCTAATTAAATTAAATATTAATACAATTAAAATTCATTTCTCACTAAAAAATTACTACAATTAAAATCTAACTCGAACATATCACTAACACTTTTCAATTAAATTTAACACAATTATCATTTTTCAATTTTGCAGCCACAATTTTGTATAAATTCAAAGCATAATAACGTTTTTTTATTTATTAATTATTACATTAGTATTTATTAATCCTCGTATTTATTATTTTTAATGTTAATTTTTATTATTTCTTGTATAGATAAATTTATATTATGCTATTTATGAAGACTAATAACAAATTACTTCTCTTGATTTATTTTTCCTATGTTATTGTTAAGGTAGTCAAAATCGAGATTAAAATAGTAAGATCCTACAATTTATCTATTATTCACGAGTCAGATCGCACGTATAATTGTAATACTAGAGTTGTTAAAATGGGTTAGAATCTGCGAGTCAACCCGGACCATCATGGGGTCAGGTCGGGTTGGGTTGAAATTTTTTTACAAATTTTAGTATGAGTTAATTTTTGACCCAACCCACCTAGAACCCGACTCACTCGGGTTGAACCCATGATGAGTCAGGTTTGCTCACCAACCCGTAAATAAAGGGTTACACAAGTGTTTTTTATTATATTGGGTTTTGCATTTGGGTCAGGTTAGGTTGTATTTTTAGCCAACACATTGGTAATTTGTATTTTTTGTGATTTTGATTTGTATTTGGAGTTTAACATCTTTTAGGATTGTATTTGGATTCTATTAAAGTTCATTAGATTTTAATCATAATTATAATTTAGTTTTTTTAGAGTGAAGAAAAAAATTATATTTTTTTAATAAGTGGGTCAGTTAGCCAACCTGTGGGTCACTACATGTTCATATTCTTTGGTGAATAATTAAAATTTTACATTATTATATGTGTTCTCAATCACACAACCACCTTTCACCGAATTAAATTAAATATTAATACAATTAAAATTTATTTCTCAATAAAAAATTAATACAATTAAAATCAAGCTGCAACACACTATTTTTCCATCTTAAATTTAATACAATTTCAATTTCTCAACTTTACAGCCACAATTTTGTACAGACCTAAAACATAATAATGTTTAGTATTTATTAATTGTAATTTTAGACATTAGTATTTATTAGTTATCGTATTTATTAATTATAACATTATTATTTATTATCTCTTGTATAAAAAAAATTATATTATTGCTATTTATGAAAACTGATAACAAATTGCTTCTTTTGAATTATTTTTTTCCTCTGTTATTAACCGATGTTCTAAGAACACAAATATTGTTCAAGGTATAATCAATGATAATATATAATTGTAATTAACCGTGATAAATAAATTCTAACTTTAATAATTATTAATGCAATTTTATTTTATTTAAAAGACAAAAATGTCCTTGTAATTGATACTCTATTTGATTAAGATAAAAAAAGTTAAAAAATAATAAAATAATTTTAGATTTTTAACACTTTATTACTTGATAGTTTATATACTAGATTTTTTACTTCCTTTTTTTTTCGTTTGTTGCAAATTATTTTTTAACTTTATTGTGTGTATAAAATAAATTATCAATTATACTTATATAATATTTATGAACGTTTTTATTTTCTAAATAAAATAAAATTGAATTATTGAAATGAGAATTCATTTAATGTCACTGTTAACTATTAAATTTTGTAAAATTTAATGTTTATTAATTATTTTTAATCGGTAAGACAAAATATTTATCACATAAGCATCTTCTTGATTCCATCTGCAGTGAAAAAAAACGTTAACTAATAATGATGAGAACGATATTTGATTAATACACCACCATTAAGAAACAAAAAGTCATACTCACCAATAATGTAGTGATAATGCTAAGTAGGTAACAAGTTATCTTAAACAAGAGTTTGAATAAGAATTTGATGGTAATGGAACATCGAAAATATTTTGATTTTAAGAAAAAAAAAATAAGTGAGGAAAAATGAGAGCTTCAGAAAAGAATGAAAATATTTAGATAATGTATATTTTTCTCGTCTCATTTTTTTAATTCTATTTGGTTGTTAGGCTAAACCAATATATAAATATCAAAATATTATATATATAAAAAAAACGTGAAAAAAAGAAGAAGAGAAACGTGCGAAAAAAAAGAAGAAAACAAGTTGCAAAATTGTTTCGGATAATAATCAATAGTGGCTTAAACTGTATACACAACATAAAAGAAATTCAAGAAAACAAATATTTTAATTATTGTCCCTTTGTCTTTCTTTTTGGGTTTATAACACCATTTATTTCACTTTCATTAGAAAAATTATTTAATTCCCACTTGTTTCAAATTAAATGAATTTTTTCAATATTTCACACACGTTTAGCTGAATTTAAGTTGATGTACGCAAATAGGGTTGATGATGTCTCTTTCACAGAAGAATTGAGGGTTGTTTGTTTCCTTCTGTATATAGTGGATTTCCAATGCACAACTTAACTATTTCGATCATGGAAGTTCCTATTTCCATGGTGGAAGACAACAGAACCCAAAAGGATAAACACCATCAAATCATGATATAGTTGCTTAATTTATTAATTTAATACTTATTGGGACATTTAACGAGTTTTCTCTTTAATAAAATTTTGAGAATTTTTCATGTGAGAAGAAATAATACATGAACTTTGAAATGTGAATTTAACTTAAATGTCAAAGTTTATTGGAAGTCTAATTTAAAGTTTTTTAAAAATAAAATAAAATAATTTTAGAGTTTAAAATAAATTATACTCTGAATTTATTTTGTTTATATAAAGCAACTAGTGGCAGATATTTGTAGGAAACTGAGCATGTGCAAAATGTCTATATATATATATATATATTAAAATTTATTTTATTGATTTTCTGAGTATGAGATCCTTCCTAAACATTTATCACTCTCACTGTTACAAAAGACATTTTTTATATTGATTTTAAACTCAATTTTTGTTAAAAAATAAAAAATAAACCAACGTGAAGGAAACATAAAACACGAAGCAAGTCCTTTTACGTTGAACTTTAACCTGACATAAATAATACTTGTACGTCAAAACTAAGCACCAACAAAAAGGGGGTGAAAATCGTACGTTGAACTTTTACGTTTCTGCATCATGTTATCTGATGAATTTGTCGTTTTGGATTTGGAGGTAGAAATCGCATCTTGAATAGAAAGGGTGAAAATCCTAGAATGAAAATCAAACAAAGAAGCTAGGGGACATCAATTGGAGAATTTGTGGAACGAGAAGAAATCATACATTCGAAGGAGATTCCAAAATAAGTGAAGAAGATTTGTAACTTCAAATCGAAGTTTCAATCATAAAAATCGGTGGTTTGAAAAAAATCCTTGAGAAATTTAGAGAAAAATTCAAATTTTCATTTACTCAAGATCTATGAACAAACTTATCTCATGTCTCACTATAGTTTCTATATTATAGGTCTAAATACAAAAAGTCCAACATGACTAAAGGTTTGATAAAGTCTAAACATAAAAATTACAAAAATACAAAAAAAAAATTATTTTTTAATCTGAAGATAATCCGAGATTCTTTTGAAGTTCCTAGACATACTTCCATCAACTGTTCTGAAATTTCTGTGATGATGCTCGTTATTTTTCTATCATTATCATTATCACTATCGTTATCATTATTACAATCTCATCTTTAACATGTACAACATCCTAGACAAAGGTGAATATCAATCACTAATTATATGACAAACAAACTAATAATGAGGCATTTATGGTTGTGGTGTAAAAAAAACAACAACATGAATTCAATTTCAATAATAAAAAGATATAAAACACAAATCTGATATGTTGATCGAGAGATGTTCTAATATGATAAGAATGAAACTTTCACCAAATAAATGTAGCAAAGGGTGCAAGGAAACCTTGCTTAAGGTGAAGAACCACAAAAAATAAGCTTTTACAACCATACTTGAAGCAAAGAAGAAACAATGTGCAAAATGTAAATCAATTTTCACATCAGACATCTTAGATTTTAGGATTCAGGTCCAATATATTTTATTTTACATCTTACATAAATATAGAATGTTACAGTTTGAAAAAAAAAACATTTATTTTTCAATAAAATTTCCAAGATTTAACGTAACATGATTGACACATTTTCCAGCAAAGGAAGTCGATAAATAAATCAATTTTGTATACTCCTACACTTTGTATTTTTCTTTTGACAGTACAATTATAGAAACTTTTTTGGCAAGTTTTTGCGTTTGTTTGGGAAGGACAAACCTTAGAAGACCAACAAGGAAAAAACCTTAACATCAAGCAATACAAACAAATGCTTAACTCTCATATTCATTGTCTTATCAATAACACATTCTAGATATTACAAATTTATAATAAGCCTGTTTCAGTTTTTGAGGAAAGAAAAACACACTCCACACAGTTTTATTTCTAGCAAAAGGAGAGGTCATAAAACATCATCCATGTCATGTCATCAACTATTTGCCATTTTTCTCTACTTTTACCATATCATTATTCATCAAAACAACTGAGTTGTTACTAAATATAAATATAATAAAATCAATTATAAGTATTAATGTAAATGTTACCAGCTAATATTAATATAATTAATGTAGGAAAAAACAGTTTTTCTTATTATTTAAAAAATAACTATTTGTTATTATCATTCATATTTTTTTTTTTTGAAAATAACTAAACTAAAAAAGGAGAGTAAATTTAGTGTAACCTATGTAAGTGTTAGCATAACGTTTATGTAATATAAATATGTATAAATAAACAAACCTTCTTATGTAATAATAATGTGTTTTCCTTTACTATAGCAAATAATTAACTAATAATATTTGTAATCAGTATACATTTAATAAAATATCACCTTTAATACAAATATATATGATAATTATTTTCAAGGAATAAAGATCTATCGGTGCCACGTGAAGATCAAACTCACATGGAATGTGTAATCATGTATTCGTTTTCTATTAATTTGTATGAAGGATTAACTTGCAAATAAGAACAAAAAAATAAATAAAAGAAAAATGGAAAATTTCTTAAGATGCTTTAATTACTCTTGGTTGGTGAGTCTTGAAAGACATGCATATAGATCGAGTGATACCTTTCATTGTGACTCTCGTTTAATTTACTTCTAGTTTTGTCATTTTCCTCCACAAAAACTCGCCAATAAATATTATTTTTATCTAACCTTTCAATTATTATCAAACAAAATCCTCACATGATAAGGTTTCTTATATATAGAAAACTCCGTCGAAAGCCTTAACCTAAAAAACATGAAAACACGTGGAAGGGTAGAAGAAGAAGCATCTGAGGGAAACGAAAGGATGATGATGATGATGAACTCAAGAACAGTGAAGGAAGAAGGAAGAGAGAAAGAAGAAGAAGAAGAAGAAACAATGGGAATATGGGATTGTGGTAGTCCATTATATGATGCTCATGAATTGGTGTCTCTTGATCATATCATTCATAGGCATCTAATGGCATTCCCTTCCTCCACTGGATCATCAAACCACAACATCACCACATTCACTCATCATCATCATCATCATGATAAGATGCCACACAAATCCAAAGGGTCTTTCATGGTGACTGGCATGAGCAAAATCTCAGTGAAGATGGTGAAGAAGAAGAAGAGGAAGAACAATGAAGAGATCAATGGAAACAATAAAATGAGAAGAGGCTTTGCTGGATTTGTCGTAGCTTTGCTTTATTCCTGGAAGAAATAAGAAAGTTGTGTCATTTAATTTCGACATTAATTAAGGATGTCAAGTTTTTCTTGCAATCAATGAGTTTCATTGCATCTGCAACAACTCTTGTGTTCTGGTTTTCTGATATCTTATGTTTTGCTTTTACTATTACAATGTGGGTGCATGTTATTTTACTTTCTGTTGAGAAATTTAATATGCTTCTTTTTTTACTTCTCAACACATATTTTATTCATTTTACTCTTTTCTTTATATAGAAAATAACTTCAAATCAAATGTAGCAAATAGTATACTTATCTAACTTAATTTATATCATTATGGTGTGTGATTTACTATTTGCAAAAAGAAATTCAAAAGTATAATTTTACTGAATTTAGAAATTTGAGTGCTCTGAATTTTGTTTAAAAATAGCAGGTTAAATTTATTCAGAATAAAATAATAAAAATCATCATTTACCTAAAAATTACAGAAAATAAAAGAACCAATAAATTAGGCTTAATAATGTTGTTGATATTTTTTAGATTTTTGTAGGCTTTAATAAAAATTGTTCACTGTAATTCAGAGTTGATTTGGACCTTCAAATATTAGATAGAGGCTTTTGCGTTCTGCACCTCCACAATTTCTTCACGCATCCTCTCAAACTTTTGAAATAACTGTTTTATTTTCCAAAAATATGACTTCCAAATTACATATTCCAAATATTTTTCATAACTTTCGGAACAAAATTTGTGAAATAAAATTTTTGGAATAAAAGTTTCAGAATAAAGTTTTCGAAACATAAAATATTGTTTGTTTCACTAGAAATAAGTAATAAAAAAATTGTTTTTGATTGGAAAGAATGAAAAGAAATAATTTTTTGATTAAAATTACCAAATTATATGTCATTCTAATCTATTATTATAACTAAAAAGCCTCTTAATGACTTTAATGACTTCAAACATGTCAAAATTTTATTATAATAAAATTATGTATTTTATATTGTCTTTCACATATTAAAATATGTTCTTTTATAGTTACATCATTGATGTCTATGTTGACTTCAAAATCCATTAAGAAGCTTAAGAGAGTGGTGCACAAACTTTGGAATAAAATTAAAAAATGAGAAATAATAATTGGTGATAGGTATATATAGTTTTGGAAACCATGATGCATAGTTAGTGCACATTTTTCCTCACTTTCATTCATCTTTTCTGGTGGATCTCATCTTTATTTAAAGAATTTTAAATTCACTTCTACTTGTTTCAAATAAGCTTAATTTGCATTTCTATGAGAAGATGGGTCCCTTATTTTTGTTGGTCACTTTTATTATCCAAGGCAAAATTAAAAAATTAAAAATAATATAAAATCAAATATAGTTGTTAGTGGAAATTCATCCATCATTTAACCCGTGATTAATGATTCAAGCGTGTTGAAATACTTTTTTTTCGTTATCGGAAAAATATGTTAGAAAATTTTATTATATTTTATTTTTTTATTTGGATAATATAATAATAATTATTTTTTAAATATAATTTCTTTTTAAAACTAAGCTTTCAAAAATATTAGTCAAATTTAAATAATATTCAACAATTTATTTTTTTAATATATATATATATATATATGTCATTAGTAATAATAATAAATTATAAATAATAATATAAATAATCATAATAATTATAAATTATAAATAATAATATTTTTTTTATCAATTAAAATACTTTTTATCTATCAAATTTATTACATTATTCACTAACATTTATAAATTCTCATCTCAAATTTTCTCATTTCTCAAAGTTTCTTTCTTAGTTCAAACAATATCTTAACCTCCTTTTCTCATCAAATTCAAATTTACTTCCTGAAATCTATTATACTTATTGCTTACTTTCCCTTTAAACAATTAATCAACTTATTTGTGTTCATTGAAACAAACGACCCTTAAAGTTTAGGACAATGATACTTTAACCTACTTTTTTTGACCCACTTTTAACCCACCACTTCAATCACCATTAGATTATCACATCACATCACTAAAAAGAATAAAAAAAGATGATCTAATGGTGATTAAAGCAATGGGTTAAAAGTGGATCAAAAAAAGTGGGTTAAAATATCATTTTCCTAAAGTTTATGGGTTTTTATTTTCTCACGTCACCCAACTTTTTTATTTTTACTCGATCTAGAACTTTCAACTCATATTTAGATAAAAAAATGTCAACATACAAATAACCTTAAGACAATAGGTTAAAAATGATATCATGATATCTTATACGAGTTTGTTTGTGACTCGATGTTAAATTTTCCAAGATATTTTTTGTCTAAAAAATTTCAATAATGATATCAAAATCGATGATGACTCATTAATGTTGAATGTCTTAATAAATCTTCACCATTAAAGAAAATTCTCAACAATAATTATTTATTTTACTTATGTAAACCCCCTTTCTTTAAAAATAAAAATAAACAAAATTCAAAGTCAACTACCAAAGAAAACGCAAATGCAGTGCTCGCCTTCCCTTCAAACAACCTCCTGTCTAAAACCTTTATCTCCTCTCTTTGGTAACTCACTCAAATCCCACCTACACTTCAAACAGAGCCTACCTTTGGTATCACTACGGGGAGCTCTACAAAATCTACCAATCAAAGTCAAGAATAGAGTAAATTTTCTCCTCCATTCGTTATTTTGATCTCCTTGTAGGTGTAGTTGGGTTTTTTGGGAGTTGAAGTTGTGAGAAGGTGTTAAAGAACTTAAGACTATTTTAGGGTAAGGGAAGCCAATATGTTTCTATGATTTTTGTCGTAAATTTTAGGTTGAATTGAACTTCAACATGTTAAGATTATGAAAATGTAATACTAGACTGGTTTTCTTTGATAAACCTATGTAAATTTGTAGGGAAGTTGTATTTTTGTGTTAAATGTGTATTGCATTGTGTTGCGATCAATTTTGGTTGGATAGGGAAATTGAAAGAGGAGAATCTAATTTGAACAATTGGCATGATTAATACCATTTAAGGATTGATTTACATTTGTTTGAAAAAAAAAATGGAGGTACAAATTAGTGGCAATTAATCAAGTTGTAATTTCTCACATTCGTTTTCTGGTTTTTGTCATGGCATTGAGTGGTAGAAGATGGCGTTGGGCGCCAACCTAATTTTTCCAAGTCTGGGCTCCACTCCAAGTTTAGGAGCATTTTTTTCTCTAAACCGTTGGGCGATGGCTGTGCCGCTGAGCATCACTTTGATAGTGAGCCTCTATAGTGGTTTTCGTTGGGCGAGCTTCCACTTTGTTGGGCAAAACCATAGACAAGGAGCTCACTGACTTTGTGGTGTTGGGCAATAACTTTGTCGTTAAGCAAAATTCTTAAAAGTTAATCTAGAGAGCTTCTAGGGGCCCTGATGTTGAGCGTCAGTTTTTCTTGTGGGCACTAATCCCCTACAAGTGAAACGCTAGGCGCACCTCCCTATCATTGGGCGCCATTCCTGTTCTAGAAATTTTATGTTTTGTTTTTCTTGAATTTATGATATTGATGGTTATCACATGGATGTATTTGATTTAGAAGGAAACCATGGTATGATATGGTGAATTTGAGGGCAATTCCAATAAGGGAATCTTATTGAATTTTCTATAGGGTGTGCATTGAGGAATGAATTGTTCCATTTTTGTGAAGCTATCCTAAAACTATACTAATCATTTTTACTCATGTGGTGGATGATGACTAGGTGATGAGAGTAGTAAGAGGTTCTGTCATGAAAACGGCACGAGGGTTTTATGACTAGGCAAGGGCTTAACCTTGTGTGCGATAACACGAGTGGGCGAGTTGTTCCACCACCACAAGTGCGGAGCTTCACTAGTTGTACTAAAATGCACTTATCCAAATAAGTAGAGTCTAGAAGAGTCTGATTACATGTATGATATTCATTGATGACTACATTTGTATTTGTGTGTTAATTAAATGGCTTTTGGCATGTTATTATTATAGGTTATCTCTTTTCAGCTACCTTACCCTTGTGAGTTGTTTGTTGTTGTGTTTCTGTTTTCTTCTCTTTGCAATGATCACTTATGGTGTGAGTAGAAAATGATGCAGGGTCGGGCACGAATAGTGCCTACCCACAAAAAAAAAAATTCACTCGCTACTTGCCTATTTACTCGTCGAGTACCCATTTAAAAAATACTTGCAAATTTTTTTAAAACCCATGGATACCCGTGGATACCTGCATACCCGTGAATATTTAAAAAATATATATTTTATAATTTTTTTAAATAAAATTTAAATGAAATTAAAAAAAATATTATAATATAAATTAAATTAAATTTAACCTAATAAAGTATTAATTAAATTTTAATTTTAATTAAATTTAATCTAATAAAATATAAACTAAATTTTAATTTTAGTTAAATTTAACTTAATAAATATAAATTTAATTTAATTTTAATTTTTTTTATAATGGGTACCTGCGGGTGCAGAAGTACAAGTAGTATGATATTCGCACTCAATCCGTTTAAAAACGTGTATTTAAATACTCGTTACCTGTGGGTAATAATTAGCAGCGGGTACTAACTATCCACTACAAATTTTATCTGTAGATATCCGTGGATGCGAGTATTTTTGTCATCGGTACTCTAGATGTTGAAAAGAAGAAGAGCATGATGTGTGATCGTACAAAATAGTTTTCTTTGTAACTTGTATAATTTTGAGAAAAACTCTTTAATATTGTAGTTCTTGGTAGTATATATATATTATACTACTATAACTATACTAATATTTTGTATAGTTCATGTCGTTTGCTATTGAGTATCAATTATGCAATATCTTTATTTAATAGTTTTGCACTATTAACTGGGATGTTACAACTAATTAAAACTTAATAAACTTTATGTAATATCTTTTTCGTTTACTTAAAAGAAAAATTCTCAACATCTATACCATCACTAATTTTAGTTATATTCATGCTTCTCATTCTTAGTATCCAAAACATCAATGCTAGGTTTAAACAAAATGTTAGGTTTAAGCAAAATGTGATAGAATATGAATCTTGTTCTTTTTCCTTTTCTTAAAGCAACCAAAGTCTATGGTGTTGTAACCTTAAGTATTCTTTTTCTTGTATTTTGGTATGAGGTTCGGTTCTAAGTATATTGATATCTGAAAGGAAAAAAAATCGTTGCTTTTTTATTAGATCAGGGAAACACATGTTTTCTTGTAAGATGAGGAAACACTATTAACAATTTCAGAAAATATTTATAATAGAATTTTCAGTCCATCGTTGAACATGAAAAATCTAAGAATTAAAATTTTAGCCACACCTAAAGTAAACGAAAGATTACAGTATATATTCCAATTCTGTTTAGATAGATATAACGTTACTAACTAACAGGTATTTGTCGTGTAATATACAATAAAATTAAAGACCAACTTAGTTGAAAAATGAAAAAAGAAAATTGTTAAGTTAGTTTCATCATTCGCATTACTATTTAAATATTCGGTTTTTCTAAGGAAGAAATAGAAGCACTGGTTACTTAACTGTCCCCACTTAATGTATTTTTCAATTAAATTTAATTTGACTTTTCATTAAATATAATACTTCAAATTAAACATAAAAGTTAAATATAGTTTAGTTTAAATTTAGTATAAAACATCAATAAGAAAAATAAACCTTTCATCATTCAGTTTAAATTGTCTTTTGAATTTTATTATTGGAAAGTTACTAAATATCTTTTTTTTTTATTTAATATAAATTTGTTTATTCATACTTTTATTCTTAGCAAAATATAATGTACCGTAATATGAATTGGCCAGGTAATCAATTCCTTAATTATTGGTGACACAAATAGTTACTTTCATATGTTCTTTGATTTGCATGGGTTAATAATTGAAATTAGCAGTAACATAAAATTGACAAGATATGATGCTTGTTTGCATGTGCTTTAGTTATTTCATTCATTTCAATTTGGAAATGATTTTTTCTAATGATGGAAGGAGAAAACTTTCAGTGGGCAACAATAGTTTATGTATATTCCACAATTTTCCACTTTCTATCCTAATTAGCCTGTGACCGTGCATAAGGCCTTTTGTTTTGTTTTCTTTCAATTTTTTTTAAATAATAATATAATTATTATTATATTTATTTAAATAAATTTAAAAAATATTTATTTAACCATTAAAAATACTAATAATAATAATATTAATATAAATTATGAATTATAAAATTTTAAAAAGATTAAAAATTTATTTAACAAAAATATTTAGTATAATAACATTTTTTTTATAATTAAAAAAACACTTATAATGATAATACCACTATGAATAATAATAAAAATAAAAATAATAATAATAATAACAAATTAATGATAATAATAATATTTATACTATAAATGTTTATATTAGTGTTAACAATAATAATTTACAATTATATATAAAGATATATATTGACAAATAGAAAATATAAATAATTGAGATATAATTCTGTAATAAATAAAAGTAAAATATGTGTATAATTATAATAATAATATTTCGTACTAATAATAATAATAATATAATAATAATTATAACAATAATAATATATAATTATTATTATAATTATAATAATAAAAATAATAATAATTGTAGTTCTTAATAATAATAATAATAATAATTTTATTATTTTTATTATAAACACGTGTTTTTACAGTAATTAGGAAAAACAAATCTCATATAATTTATTTGATAATTTTTCACTATAAAATATTTAATAATTATTAATAAAAATGCTTAACAAAATTATAATAAAAACTTGTAAAGATTAATTCAAACTAAAATACAAAAATATTAATCAGTTTGATTCAAGTTATATATTAAATAAAAACTAAATTGAACTATATTTAATTTTTATGCTTGATTTAA
>Ga0209389_1001762_pt1 | contig 15730 bp, 7 predicted proteins | sample CowpearedBW_FD_187526 | JGI IMG/M metagenome (GOLD analysis project Ga0209389, IMG submission 187526) | Root nodule microbial communities of legume samples collected from California, USA - Cow pea red BW (SPAdes) (version 2) | ecosystem: Host-associated > Plants > Roots > Nodule | place: USA...
TTTATGTTTGTCCTCTTTTTTTTTTTCTTCTCATTTTTGATCCATGTTGTTTCTTCCGTACACCATTCATTGATTAATTAAGGGGCTCCTGCATTGTGGCTTTCAACACTTAATTGAAATTGGTAATTGGGAATGGTTTTGGTCTTGCTGCTATACTATCTCTAGTTTGGTCTCAACTCCTTGTCAGTTTTGTAGCATTTGTTTTGTTGGGGCAGACCATGGATGACTTGTTTGATTCTTCTTTGAACTTGGAGGACACCCATTACAAGGAAGGCTACGATGAAGGCCACAGTGACGGCCTCGTCGCTGGCAAGGAAGAAGGCAGACAGGTTGGCCTCAAGGTTGGTTTTGAGATTGGAGAGGAGCTTGGTTTCTATAGGGGTTGTGTTGACATTTGGAATTCGGCACTTCGGCTTGATCCGACTTGTTTCTCTCCACGGGCCAAAACAATTATTGGCCAGATGGAGGAGTTGATTGAGAAATACCCTCTCATGGATCCGGAAAATGTACAAGTGCAAGAAATCATGGATAGCCTGAGGCTGAAGTTCAAGATGGTTTGTTCTTCCTTGCATGTCAAACTTGAGTATAGTGGATATCCAAAGTCTTCTACAGAGGCCAATGATATTCAGTTTTGAGCTACTTGATATTTTCAGTCTTCTAGAGATACCAGTGTGTAGAGAGACACTTAGCTGGGTAAGTTGATGAACAAATTGCATATTATCATTTCTATAAACAGTCGTATAAGTCAATGTATTAAATAGTTATTTTGTATTAAAAATGATAATGTAGACATTGCTTATGAACATAATCTTGATAAGTCTTGTAGAGAATGCTATTCAAGAATGACCGCTTTCTTTTGTTATTTTTGTGCTTAGTTGTTGGAATTGTGTGATTTGTGATTTGTTAATATGGTTTAGTAAGCGAAGGTTCAGATCATCTGATGAGTCACAAATGGCTTTGAATTATATGAACGTGCATTAATTGTTCAAACTCTATATCACTAATACGAATCAAACAATTCAACCATATTTTTTTATTTCAATTTTACTTTCTTTTGTTAACTACTTTAAAAACCTGAGAAGCCAAATAATCTGTTGAATGGAAAGGAACACTATTACACTAATGCACCTTATTTGATTATCCCTTGATCTGATATTTTTCTTTTAAAGTAGGGGTTTCTCTTGTGTGTCACTCACTAATGTGTTGTAGTTGCTTGGTGACATCACGAGTGATTTGGGACAATGACTTTTTTTATCTGGGCTCAGCCAATGGCCTATTTTCATTTCTCAGAATCTTGGGTTAATTTTTCAAAGGGAGAAAGATTGCAAATGATTATTTGAAAGGTGAAAATTGAGTTAAGACGAGTTTCATGAGCATGCATTATTGATGGAGACAGTAAACCTTTCTCGTAAATGTGAAGGAGCATTATTTGATTGTTGATCCATCCATGGCACTAGCTATCTGAAGAAAGTGGGTGTTTGAGTACACTATTTTACATTTTACCATTAATAAAATTATAAATTAGTCTGTGAATCAGGTGTCTAAATATCAATTTTTGAATAATGTGATTTATCTTGATGATATGGAAGTTAACTGATTTATGCACACAATTCAAAGTCATTTGCTATTTATCACACGAAATGAGTCCTTTCCTTGTTAAGGCGTATCAAATTGATTGCAAATTGTGACACTGACACTTATGCAGAAAAATAACAAAAAAACACTTTTCTTGTATAAATATTCTCTACAAAACATATCTAGAATACATAGGCAATCATACATCATTATTTTTAATATGAAGTCGTTATGTTGTACATTGGTTTGTGCTAATGTTTATAAAATTCCAATGGGTAATTTTGTTTTTCGAACCCAATTTTTCTTGAAGAAAGATTGGAAAAGTAACATGGTTCAAAAATCTAAACTAAATATTATTTCATGAAAGGCTTTTGGATGTCCATTTTAAACAAGCTTGACATGCAGTGCAAGGCATATTATTTTGAATAGGAATAATCTCCTGCAATTGAAGATTTAAGGACCCAGGAAAGGTTTATTTTGCATAAACTCCTCCATTTGGGAAACATTTGCTCTGGCCCTTGGATAGCAGCTGGTCTGGTTGGATAGAGGTCTAGACATTGACAGTCTGTAGAAATTTGAACTCCTTGCCTACCCTGAAGTCATCTTTAAGGCCATTCTTCCAGTCTCTTCCTTGTGATATGCCAAGTTTTAGCAGATCTGCTCAGAATCAATTGAAGAATTTAGGTGTCATGATGGTTATTCAATTCATAACCTGCTCCAACACAACTTATGCTGCAAAACTAAGTTGGGAACAATTTAAAAATAACATGGAATTGCAATGAGCATATCTTTATTATCAATTAACAGATAAGCCATAATACATTAAGTTTGTTGGCTGCAAGGTTTGCCTCTAAATCAGACATGATCTATCATACCATCACTAGAAAGCAAAACGTTGATTTCTATCTTGAGCTGCGGACAATCTGTTTTTGTGTAATTCTGATATATCACATTATTAACACAACATAGGGATAAATGAATAGTCTTGGAAGATTTTACCCCAAAAGTATTTTTATATGAGCATCACAACATTTGATGTTTGGATTTTTCTTGAAATTATAGTTGGCCTTGATTTTTACCTATGATAGTGTTTTAAATCATTGGTAGGGGCTGGCCCCAGAAGTTTTTCACTTTAAGTTCATATTGGTTTTAGTTTACTCTTTACATGGGGATTTTTTTTTTCTTAATGTATTAAATGTAATCTCAATGTAGTTCTGTTACGAACTTGGGAATGAATTGAGAGAAATTGATCGAAACAAACAATGAAGTTGAACAATTATATTTAAGCATTGAAAATAGTACACAGTTATCTCTCGCGTGAGGATTTTCCTTTCACAAAGAGCTAGTATTCAGTATACAAATATTATTGGATATTGATGGATCCCCCTCCAAGTTCACTTAACTATTTGTCACTAACTTGCGCCCTCTGACCTACTAAACTAATATTCTAACTATTGGAACCAACTATGCCTTCCTCACATTCCTAACAAATTCTCTAATTTTCTTGCAGCTAGAATTGGCTCAGCTTGATAAGGAAGTGGGGTGATCTGCAATACAAGGTGTGAAAACAGAGATGCATAATAGAAAATTGGCTTCTGGAAGGCCCTCTGGAACTGATGGCTCCGATTACTCCTTCCGGATGGTTGTTGATTCAAGTTAGCTTCATCTTTTCCTTAATCTCTCTTTATTTTCTTTTATTAATTTATGATATTCATATTTTTAATACAGTTGCAGTTAATTTATTCTATGACTTAGCTTTTAGCTATATCTTATTTTCTTAATATTCTCATTGGTTTTTGTTGTTTTGATGTTATACCATTTAGGGTATCAGCTAGTTGCAAAGGGGAAGAAACGCCTCTCCCTGCACTTTATTACCGAGGTATGTAGGGTTTTATTTATCTTTTTCTTTTTTGGTTATTGGATTTCTGTAGCAATGGCATTGTATGTTATGTGAGAAATTTTTTCATGGTTATTGGTTGTAGATTTTTAAATGAAATATTTTAGACCAGTTTTAGTGTATTTAGTTTAAATGAATAATAACTCTGATTTAGTACGAATTGCTTTTGTGCTTGTAGAATGGTTGTTTTATAAAATTAACAAATTAATTATTTGAAAAAATGTAAACTTAGTTGCTTTCCAGTTTCCGGCATATATAAATCAGCAATCTCATGGCTCAAAAAATTATCTTAAGATGCATAAATTAATTGAGATAAAAGCCTCTCCTTCAGTCTGTATTGCTGGTGAATTTCTAACTGAAAAAATCAAGTAAGACACTCGGTTGATCATATATTGTATCTCTGAAGCGTCCTATTTATGGGAATTTGCAATTTTGTGCTGAATGGGAAGAACCCATTCTGCATTGTGGAATTTTTTTAGGAATGAAAAACTTCAACCTGGGAAGTTTATAGGGGTTGCACTTGTGTTTTCAACTATTTTCAGTATTTTTATCAAACAAGTACAAATGTATGGAAAGGCTAATCCATTGATGAGAACAGGTGATTGAACTGAGCTAATATTCCTTGCGCCTGAACTGGATTCCAACTTTTATACTTGTGGCTTATGGTGATTTTGGGTATTTTTTAGATACAATTAGGAAAAGGGATAGTATGGCAGCTCAATGTAACGGGTTTCTTGCTTGGGTAACATGATGTTGTATGAGATCTTTAGATAGAAGGCTTTACTGAAATTTCTGGATATTGTGGTTCTCTACTAAGTGTGTGTTTGGATTATATGAAAACGTGTTAAGTTTGGTTGAATGAAACTGATACTTCATTCAACCGAAAAGCATCAAAGGCATTGCTTTGAATGCAACCACAGTTTGGGCCTCTTTAATACTCAATGAAACGTAACAAAAATTGCCAAACATGTGGGTGTGACTTTCGGTGCTCTTCAACTGACTTTTAGGTGCTCAAATGGTAATCCAAAACACACACTGATTGATTATTTTCTTTCCTTTTAAAAGAAAACATTTAAAATAGTTGGCCTTGCTTTGATTCTTGTGGTACAGCTCTACAGGACATGTATATTTTCCTACACTGGTGGCTACACTTGACAAAATTATCAAAGCAACTTTATTAACTTGAATATGGCCGTATACTTTTATTAATGAAAAACATTTATCAACTTTTATGTGTACTCATGCACTAATATGATTGAACTATTTTTGGGTGGCTATTCAAACTACACAGTTCATAATGAGTGTTTTTATGTTGAGTATAGGATTCATTTTATGAAATGGTAATGCCTGTCTGTGAGGCAGAAGTTTTATAACTCATTCTCAACTTTCTAAATCCTATCATAATACACTTTTTGTCAAACGGTAGTTTGTAATTGCAAATGCTGACTCTGTAACTATTGTTGGAGAATCTGTATTCTCTAACTGCTGACATCTTTTGTTTTTGTCTAATATATGTTAAAATTTGAAATTGTTCCCTGCAGGCTGCGTTGCTAATAATAGGAGCAATATTTGCATATTTTCCAGGAATAGAAGCAGATACTCTAAATACAGTTGCCTATTCGTCTGTTTTTGTTAGTGTTGTTTCACTAATCATTGGGAATATAGGTTTGTATATGGCTAAAGCCAGAGTTATTTTTTGTTTCCTTTGTATCATATCAAGTTCTTAATCTGAACCTTAGCTATTTCTCAATTTTGTCAGGTAGAAGACGCAGTCGATCTGGCTTATTGAGATTTTATGCAATCGTATCCTCCATTGCAATGCTTCCCTTGATTGCTTCTCTTGCAAAGAAACATCTGTTACTGAAGGTAAATATGTTAGTGTTTCCCCGGAGATTTTTTAAGAGAAACTTAATTAACTATAAAGAAAGAAACGTGCCAACTGAGAAGTAAACATCTTAGTTGAAACTAAATTTTAGTTTGTTCTTGAAGGCAGGAACTAATGTCAATTCTAGGTGGTTCTTGTTTTTTTGGTAAATAGTTATTTTTGTTAATATTAGTCATCTTCATCATTGCACGGGGATTCAAACCAGTCGTGTTCAACCAGTATTTCAAATTTGGGGTATCAATTTCACGTATTTAATTATATTCCTGCGATTACTTTTACTGGGATATGATTCCCATCAAAGATGTTTGGCAAGTATGTGTAGTTCTTTGGAATATTTTTAAATTTATGCTAATTAAAAAAACATACAATGAGGTATGATAAAGTGACACCTGTCAAGTTATTTTAGAAAACAACTTACATTCCCGATGAGAATATAACATTCCCACCCATTCTACATTGGGACAAGAAAAACGGAAGCATGTGTAATATAGATTCCTGGGAATGATTAATGTTTCGAACGAATTTTTATAACTTTTACCATATATGAAAATGTTACATCCCACTACTCATATTTCTGGGAATAATTTTGTAAGATTTTAAACAAACACATTCTTGGTGTTTAATAACTCCTGGGTGTTTTGGTTTTAGTTTCCTTCTAACAGAAAGTTACTGGTACATACATTTTTAAATTTGGACCGTTGGGGTCAACATTAAGTAATCTCATGTGCTTTCGTGTCTACTTTGAATTTATTTGTGAAGTTTCTGTTTTTCTTCATTTTGTTAGCTCGTTCCTTTGTCCTCTCGATCTTTTTTTTTTTTTGTCTAAGCCTTTCTCCTTCAGAGACATTGCAAGTGTTTGAACCTTACTTTGTTAGAAGTGAATTTTAAGCCTGACTCAATTTCACAAAATCGACTTGTAAGGTGAGGTTTGCACCTCACTTATATATTATGAGATTGCCTTATCTTTAATTGATGTGAGACTTCCAACACATTCTCTCACGTCGAGGTATATTCATCTCGTGCGTGAGATTATAAACTAGTGGGTGGTCCGATAGCAGTCCGATAGCGGGTGGAACAGAATGTCCAAGAGAGTTCGCTAAGATATGTTCTAACTTGGCTCTGATACTATGTTAGAAGTGGAGTTTAAGTCTAACTCAACTCCATAAAATTGGCTTAAAGGTGAGGTTTGTACCTCACTTATATATTATGAGATTGTCTTATCTCTAGTCGATGTGGGACTTCTAACATACTTTTATATGAAATGTATGAGTTTAATTGTTTTTGTTTGCCCTTTCGAATTACATCTTTTACTTCCAACGATCCCGCAAAATGTATGGCTTAAAACTTGCAATTATATTAGAAAGGAGTACATAAGTAAATTTATTTCACTAGCTTATAGGCTGTACAATTTATGAAAGTATTATACATCACAGGTTTTATTGTGTTAACTTCTAATAAAGTTACATATGCGCATAGGTGCATTGTTACACAAGTAAAAGTGTTCTCTTTCTGAATACAAGTATTATTGCATGCAACTGTTATGTAGGCTATCCAGGATTCTAAACTTTGGAGTGCAGGGAAGTATGATGTCAATGATCTATCTCATTTCCAAATTGGCAAGTTTCTTTTCAAATTCTAAATATGCTGTTCTTATTGTTGTGCAAATTGGTGTCTGAATTTGATCATTTGTAGTAATAATCAAGCTTATAGGGCTTTACTTCTTTGCAGGCTTGCTGTTATATCTAGTCACCTTGTCTGTGCTCAAGCTTTGTACTGTCAAAGCAGTTGTTTCACTTCTTTTTAACATGGCTCCACCCAAGAAAACCTCTTAGCCCCTTCAACAGTTTGGGGTCCAAATCCAACTTTCTGTCATTGTTCTTTATGTCACTATCTTTTATGAGAGATGTTGAGGTCAGCTGAGAGATTTTACTGAACATTTTTAAGACGTTTGTTGTTTACTATGTAGTATTTTCTGTTATTTTTTGTTTCTTTTGAGTATTACTCTGGAGCATGTTTACATAATTTTCTTTATACAATCTTCTAGGAGAAAAGAATAAGAAAACAGATAAAGTGAGTTTTTCATTAATTAAAAATAGTTTATATATAATCTAATTTGTAAATAGTCTCTTATATAATTTCACCAAATTTTTATTTTTTAAACTTGGTTTGTAAGGTAATTGTAAATAAGTTATTTCTTTCTTTTATATATATATATATATATATATATATATATATATATTTTGAAAAAGTTTGTGAAAATATTGGCTAAGAACGTTTCACAACAAAATATTGTTAAAACAAAATGCATAATTAATTCTATAAATCGACACCATTTACAGAACATGGGATAAATTTAACAAAGGATTTCACAGAAAAATATCTCAAGAAACAATTACCCACGAAATCACAAGGAAAGAGAAAACACAAGTTCAGACTCTACCGATTTGTTTTGTGTTGTTTATATGTTAAACTTTCAAAATATACTTATGTTAGTATATTAAAAACGTTTTTAATATATTTTAAAACATCAACATTAAAAACTCAAAATAGAATGATCCAAATTCAATACATAAGGTGTGTAAAATTTCAAACGCAAAAACCATTTACAAGGAATAATAAATTTTTGACAATAGAAACTTCACAAAAAATAATGTGATCTGGATAGTAATCGAAGTTAAGACTTTGTAAAGGCGGTCCGTCTGTGTAACAAGATCATCGAAGTTAAGAATAACACAACAATTTTACTTTCTACACTCCTATAATTTCTATCTGCATCCTTCTAATGCATGAAATGACAATTTTTTCCTCCGTGAATTGACTATAAAAACTTTCCAGAATTTCTAGAACACGATTTCTATAACAGAATTTCCAAAATAAGATTTTCAAAATGTAATATTTAAATCCTTTTGTATTAATATGGTAATAAATTAATAACAATGGGTGACGAAAGAGGTGTTTGTGTAATTTTAGCAAACCACAAGAAAGCGAGTTAACATCGTTGTACAAGTTAGACGATTTTTGTATAACATAAAAAAAGAGATACAAATGTAATTTCAATAAATTTTAGAGGGTTTTGTGTGAGTTATCTCTTAAAAGAAATAAAATGAATTACTTTTCCATTGGCTATGAATCTGAAAAAAAAAACTTTCATTATCTTGAAAAAAAATTATATATATAATTTTAGCGCTTAAACATTAAATTTTAGGAATTATAAACAGTTTTCAACCTTAGATATTAAATCTTAAAATTCTAAATCTCAATATATTTTAAATTTTGAGAAAAAAAAAAGTTTTTAAATTCGAGGATCAAGAGAGAGTTATTCCAAATCTCAGATTAGAAACATAATTAAATCTATATAATTTTAAACTTGATCTCAATTTATTTTTGAACTATATTCTATAGATTATCATCTTCAAAATATGACTTCTATTATATGATTATCATCTTCAAATGTGACAGTTTTTATTTTCATCTTTGTGCAAGTTATATTCAATTTCAGTTTCTAATAAAAAAAAATGATAATAGTTATAATGTTCCACCAAGAACTGGAGGTAAGAAATGGTAGCATTTTCAAGAATACAAATAATTTTCATGCATGCATAATTGCAATTCATTTGAAGTCATATATTGCTTTTTCAGATGGAACAATAATAGCTTCTTTTTCCCCCTAAAGTGAATAAGTTACGTGGTTAATTTCGTGTATGAACATTGTTAACTTTGCTTCACAAGTATTTAAAAATAAAGGAACACTGACACATGGTTAATAGAGTGATGAAGTTATTCATATGATTCACTTTTTCTCAAGTAGTAATAATCAATGTCATTTGAACACCATAACAAGATGTTAACAAAACAAGTAAATATGTTTTTCTTTTATAATTCATTAGCAAAACATGCTCACATAAAAGAACCTAAAAAATTTCCAACATAGCTTAAACCAGTCTAGTAATAACACACCAATACTTAATGTTATAAAGTTGACTTAGTCGTAAAAGTGGGAAGAGAGAGTCAGAGAGGTTGTGAATTCAACTTCCCCATTAATATTTAAAAGCTATAAGATTGGTTTAAATGATTTAGAGGGAAGGATGAGAGAGATTGTAAATTCAACTTCTCACAATAACAAAATACTAACAACTAACATTTGTCGATAAAAATTAAAAAGATAAAAAAAATCAACATTGAAAGGAAGCAGCACGTATGATCAGCAACATTGCTACATTCCATGAGATGCCACATTCTTCAAACGCATGAAGCTAAAGTTGAGGCTTCCACAGGTAGTAGAATATGAAATCAAGAATAGTATTGCAAGAATGGGAGACAGCATGAGGAGAAACTGCAAGTAAAATGCTGTGTAATTTGAGAGCCACAACAAGCTAAAAACAATGCCAAATATCACAACCAAATGAAAATTTGGAGAAGTGGAAACAGTGGCCATGTTCTGCCCTGTGTATCCCTCAACACTCCTTTTTTTGGGAGAGAACCACCCCATCTTCACTCTCTTGCTTGTTTCTCAGTCAGTGATCTCAACAGAACATCATAAGCACACTACTCCTGTGTTGTCCTCAAAGGTTTATTTATACAAGGGTTGATGAGCTTCTGTTGCTGCAGATATTTGATTGGTTTTGGCACATATTCTTTGAGTGTCACTTTTATCTGATCAATAATATCTTTTCCTTTTGTTCTTGCAAGTTTTGCTTACCATGAGTATTTTCTTGATGATCAAGAGTGAGAAGAACAATGGATTATCATTTCCACATTTCTACACACCCAAAGCCTTCAAAAGGGGACTTCTTTTCAAAGTGAATCTTTAACTTACTTCTTCCCATCACCCTGCAGTTTCAGAAAGAAAAGTGAAACTTTACTTTTCTCTGTGGCTTTCCTAACAAGATTAGTCAAAATTTGTGTTACCTTTATACATTAACATTGATATAAACAGTTTAGAAGAACATTGAAGGAAGAGAGTAGTGTTTTTAAAATTGTAATATCACTTGAATTCATTTATTTCTGAATAAATATTAGGCAATAATTTGTGTTTTGTTTTTTTAACTTGTACGAGAAATCTATCATATTTCTAAGGACCAAAATGTGAAATAAATTTTCATCATATAAAACTATATTCTTCTCATTAAGATCATGCCTTTGTGTAAAATACAGTGTTCTCAACTCAAATTCCTCCCATTTTTTCTTTGCCTTTAGAAGCCAAGCCACATGATGTTGTGAGGTTCATGCCAAATAGGTTCACATTATGAGTGAAATCTCGATTCTACAAGTATTAAAATAGAGCAATGAAATAGTCAAATGAAATACAGAGCCAGTAAAATAACTGTTAAAACCCCGGCTTCACAAGAATGAACAAAACAATGGAATGATCAAATGTGTCGGTCTTTTCATTCATGAGAATTACCAAAAGAAAATAATGAGTTCCAGACTCAAGTGATTTGTACTAGTTATATGAAATTGCATTGACATCAGTTAATCAATTAAGCATTGCGAAATTCAAAGCCACTGGCAATACATTGCAAGATACAAATGGTTAGCTCGTTGAATTGTATCGAATCATGAAATTCTAACCACTGTGAAAGAATTTACAAACTTATAGGTTAGATAACCCCACTAGTCAACTTGGAGGTTTTCCAGCTGAAATTTCAAGTTTTCCCCTGGAACGAGAAGTTTATGCTTAAACATTTAAAACCTACTCAGACCAAATTCTTACTCAGGAAGAGATAAGAGAAGTGACTTTTATTTTGGGATAAGAACCGAATGAGTTGTACCCTCCAGAGTTGCAGCAGATGCACGATGAAAATCTTCATTGTGGCTTTAAATGCACAAGAGCTAGCTATTCACTAAATTGCATACTTTCTCATTCATTATCCTTTCTGCTTGCAACTGCACTGCTTGATGAGCTATCCTGAGCGCTATGAGAAGAAGAACACCTACCTAATGTATTCCCTTCCGAGCAGCAGCTGCTTTCCCTTCTTGACAACTTCCCAGATTTCCTTTGTCCGGATGATAAATCCTGAAAAACATGTACCAAACAAAACCTGAATCCGACGATAAATTGCTGTGTGCAGTACTGCTATTGCAACGCCTACCGCAACGGTTGATTTTCAATCAAACAATGAGCCGCAGTATGTTCACAACATAGTTGCAATGGAGTCACAACAAAACCTTAAACATTGTTTTATTTCATTTTTATCACAAGAAAAAATAAATATTCATTTCAATTCTAACTTCTAGGTATCACTGATGGAATCGGTGTTGCTGTGTGGCATGCTGGGAGAGTGCAAGAGGCACTTCATGAAGGAAGTAGTGCGATGGATAGTTGTAGAACACGTATCAATAATTAGAGTAATTGCAAAACCATTATATTTTACTTCTGGTGTATTCATAAAATAATTTCTTGATGTAATCACCATTGACTGCAACAATATTGGATTTGCAACTGCAATTTAGAACCATGATCGGTTGCAAAGTTTCCTTAGCAAACAACACTAACCTGTTCTGCAGAAGACCCAGGAGTCTTCAACTGAAGGTCTGTAGTGACATCATTAGAATCCTCGTTCTTTTCGGCCTTGCTCTCCCGGGATGATTTGCTTTTGGATTCTGGTTTTTCAGACACATTTGACCTACAGCCTGGATGAAGTGGAGGTGAAACGTACTGGGTGGATTGTTGTTCAACAATGGTATTGGGGGCTAAATAAGGAACAAAAGTTGAATGGGGATTAGAGATGACTGCAGGATGTTGATTAGCAAAGTAGGGGAATGGCTGCATGGGAATTGGACCAGGAGGTACTGCCATTGGCATTGGAAAGGGATATGACGGTGGAGCCATGACAACTGAATGGTCCATTGCAGTCCATGGAAACATAGTCCTGAGCTGCTGCTGATACTGATTATTCAAGTTATCAATATCCGATTTAAGAGAAGCCTTTTCTTCTCTGAGATCATTTTTCTCCAGAGTCAACTAAAAATGGAATGAAATTTAAATTATTTTCATTATTATGGTCGCAAAAGCACCAAGATAGCCAACTCATCAAATAAAAAAATTACCTCACGAGATTCTTCATTTAGTGTAGCATATTCTTCTTTGAGTTTACTAACTTGAGAGGTAAGGTCCTTCAGCAATTGAATTGTATCACTTAGAATGGTTGCTTTGTCATTTTTGGGCCTGTCAGGGTCTGCATTTCAGAATCTCCACAGCAGAGAGTGATTTAAGACATTTATTGTTTATCAGCTTTTAACATTAAATGGAAATAACAGGTATTTGATACAAAATATCAGCATTTGTAAATCCTCTTGTTAACCTCTTCTGCATGCTACATGTGGTTTAAAATAATCAAAACTATAATCAGGTTAATTAAAAAAACTAAATTAAATCTTATACAAATACGAAAATAAAAAGAAAAAATGCATTTTTCAAAAGAAAACCTGACAACTCAAGTATTAAAGTACTTTAAGGACACAAAAGTACTCCAGGCAAGGAAAACCAGAACAATCCATTCAAAATGTTAAGATAATTCAAAAATATCAATTGCCCTTAGCTCTAAAATCAACAGACCTAATCTTGCAGTAATAGTTCTAGAACAAATACTGCATGACTGCGCTCCAAAATCGTTCACAATGCAAATAAGAAATCAATCTAAAGCATGAAATGTTCAGCTTCACACAGCTTACTCTCTCTGGGCCGGCAGGTGGTGGTGAGAAAAGGGGTGGAGGATAAAGAAGCAAAATGGTTTTAAGGAATATAAAAGGGAGAGAGTAAATATAACATTTTCTGCAGTATACTCACTTTTTTTTCTTATTTTTCATCGGATAGGTTGGTGCTGGAACCAGAAAAGGAAGGTGAAAATGAAATGAACGAAGAGGGTATACAGTAGTATCAGACATTGCTTTTCTAATACTGTTCACTCATATTTTTAACATCCATATTATTCAATAATTTTCAATTGTAATCAGAACTTCTTTTTGTTAATTTAATTCCCCTACCAGTTCTACAGAAATACAAGTATCAATTAATTTCCAATGTGAAAAGGTGAAACTTGATTTACCTAAAACGTTACCCAGTTCTACAAACTGCTCATTGAGTCGATCCCTCCTTAACTTTTCTCGGTCAGCCTTTTGTGTCTTTCTTGCAGCTGAACAATCCATTGGTTCAACTTCAGGCCTTTGGCAGTAGATAATATGTTTCAAAAGGCAGAAAAAATTAATCAGTACTTAGATCATTGATTTCAGCTTTGGAGAATAAGAAACCAAAACTGTCAAACGCATGCATTTCAATTACTGCAAAAGGGTGATTATTGTCATTTTCAAAATTCGTTACTAAAAAATTCCACGGCAACACATTTAAGATTAAGATATTTAATTAACTGCAAGCTCATTCTCCTTCTTTTCAACATAAACCTTGTGTTGCTCTGGCCAAGTAACCCAACTAACTAATTACTAACATAACTAATTAACTAATGGGTATATATCAATGTTAAACCAATGCAAACCAATAATATGATTTAATTACCAAATCAATCTAGTTTTGGATCAGTTTACAACCAAAATCAGTCTTTAACCTACCAACCACTCGGAAACCAATTTACAAACATTTTTTAACCTATGACATAGTTAGACTGATTTTTCCATGAAAAAGTCCAAATATTAGTGAATAGAAGAAGGAAAACTGAAATTAGACGTTGGATTAAGCGCAAATATAGTTTACAGTCCAAAAAACTAAAATTTCTATTCAGAGCAGAGACAGTCCAACATCATGATCTGTGACTTGGCTTCTGGCATCTGTCACGTGACAAACAATTGATGCATACTCATATACAGTGTATTCGATGCCAGCAGATGAAGCTCAAATATGCTATTTGACACACAAAGTCTCAGGTAACATTTGTTCTCAACAGTATTGAATGAATGCATGTAGAGAATACAATTACCAGGATTGGGTAAAACCCCTAAAATTTGTTTTTTTACAAAATCGAAAATCGGAACAAGTGAATAGCAACAGGATCCAAGACCAAAGTTCATGTCAATTATACAATAAAGACGAAAAATTTTCAAAGGGGAAAAAATAATAAAACAAAAATTTGAGTCCAGAGTTGGAATAGAAAAGCTTCAGTTGATGGAAGGATTTACAAGAAGTAAACTAGGAATGAAAGAAGAATGAAACGTTAGGAATTTTACCTCGTTCGTTCTCTCTCTGTCACTGATTCTTATCTTCAATATTTGCCCACTTTCTTTGGGAATTGTTCTATCACAAAACTACACCTTCTCAAAAGGAAGGAGAAGCCGAACGACACGCATGCATGTCGTTTCGTTTCAGAAGAAACGACCGATAATGATGTCGTATTTCACCATCCATCTCTCTTGATATAAGAATAGTGTTCATAATTTGTAATAATTAGTTAAATAATAATAATTTATAAGTAAATGTAATCATGTTCAATTTTTTTGCTAGGTTCTTGAGTTAGAAGAAAAGTGTAAAAATGCTTCAAACTAGTATCCTTGTGATAAAAATAATTGTACATAATTCTTTTACAGATTTGAGTTTTTCTATCACGAAAAAAGTCTAATTTAAAAAATATTATTGTTAACTTTTGATAAACACAAACTTCTTTTATCAGAGTCCATATAATAATCGTTAATAGTTAATATCAATAATATATTTAATTTATTATATATGTCTATTTTTAATGGAAATGTTTTGTTCTTGTGTTCCACTCTTTTTTATTATACACGGATGGAATTGTTTTTAAGAATTCATACCTTTTAAAAGAATGTTTTACAGATGTATTGAAGAATGTATGGATTACACTTCCCAAAAGAATATTATACAAAAATATATTCGTAAATGAATAATTCAAATAATGTTTTATTTTAGAATTGACCTTTAACCATTCTAAATTCACCATTCCATAATATTTTTTTATTATGGAATAACTTTTTTAAATAATTTAAAATATATTTCTGTAAATATAAAATTTAAAACAACTTACAAAAATATTTTATGGCAAAAAATTTATTAAATCTTTCAGAATATTTCTTTTCCCGTTATATATATAATTTTTTTTTTCTAAAAAAACATTCCAAAAGCTCTAAAACACATTCCCAACCAAACATTTTACAAGCTTCTAATTTTCATAGTTCTCAATCGAACATTTCATAAAACATTTTAAGGAAATGTTTATGTTAAATTGTTTATATTTTTAAAATATATCGAGTAATTTTGAGAAAATAAACTTTAAGTGTTCTGTGAATCTCCACATTTTCTTTGTGCCACTCTATTTACAGATTAAAATTGATCTTCTAAAAAAAATTATTTTTTGGAATGTATAGCAAAGTTTATGATCACGTATTCATTCTAGATTCATCATTCCATG
>Ga0209389_1001763_pt1 | contig 15729 bp, 5 predicted proteins | sample CowpearedBW_FD_187526 | JGI IMG/M metagenome (GOLD analysis project Ga0209389, IMG submission 187526) | Root nodule microbial communities of legume samples collected from California, USA - Cow pea red BW (SPAdes) (version 2) | ecosystem: Host-associated > Plants > Roots > Nodule | place: USA...
GTATACCAAGTGCGGCCATTTGGATAGTGCGCGCAAGGTGTTTGATAGAATGTGGCAAAGGAATGAGGTTACGTTTTCAACCATGATGAAGGGTTATGGAATGCATGGGGAGTGTGAGGAGGTGTTCGAGCTATTTGATAAATTGGTGGAGGCAGGGGAGAGGCCTGATGGTGTGATTTTTACTACGGTTCTGAGTGCGTGTAGTCATGGGGGGTTAATAGACAAGGGGAGAGAATATTTTGAGATGATGGAGGTAAGGTTTGGAGTGAAACCTGGACTGCACCATTATACGTGCATGGTGGATATGTTGGGGAGGGTTGGTCAGGTTGAGGAAGCAGAAAAGTTAATTTGGAGAATGGAGGTTAAGCCTGATGGGGCTTTGTGGCGTGCCTTGCTGGCAGCTTGTAAAACTCATGGGAAGGTTGAGGTGGCTGAGAGAGTAGCAGAGAGGGTTTATGGAAGGGAACTGAGTATTGCATCGTCAATTTAAATTTTGTGTACGTGGATTTTGCTCATCAGAGAATGCCTGCAGCCAGCTTAAGGATAAGCATTTTCCAGTCTTGCATGGCCATACCTTAGATATTGTGTACATTATTTCATATGTATTCAACATTTTTTTACGGACTTTGATCTGAGACGCAATAACCAGTGTCTTAAAACCAAAAATTGTTCTATCTATCTTGGAAGTCGCAAGCATTTAAAAATTGCAGAACATAATCTATGAAACTACTATTTTATCACTGATTTCCACGACTGAAGGAGACTGCTGTAACATTAAAGGAGAAAATTTCCGGTAGAAAAACCAGCAAATTATCTTATTACATTAGTTAAGCAAGTTTTGATAAGAAAAATGTACAAGTCTATTTTCTTGTGGCAAGTAATAGTATAACAGAGTCTAGCTTCTATAATGAAGTTCAGTAATATCAAAACATGAAAGAAGATTGCATAGCCAATGGAATAAAAGCATAGAAGCTTCCAAATTCTTACGCTATAGTTTTGTTTTCACCATATTGTACATTTTAGAATTCAAGTGATTGAATCACAGAAGGGGCATGATTGAATTTGGCTGAATGGAACACTAGTTCTCTCCCATAAAATCCCTCACTGTTGAAACTCAGTCTTCCCTTAGTATGAACACAACAAATTTCAAGTGACAAATCTCTACCCTTTAGCAACTTTTTAAAAGTCATTTTGCACTTACTTTAGTTTAACTAGTCAATTTCGAATTCCCTTTATATTTTTTTCATTTCTTTGTTTCTACATTTCATTTGCATCATAATATACTTGTTCACATGCTAAAAGTATCAGTTCAAGCATAGTTTTAATTCAGAACACAAAATCTGCACCAATTTTCAAATGCTGTCAAAAATTCTGTTTTGACTAAGTGCTGTCAAGTTTGGTTTAATATGTGGTTTTGTGATTCCAGCACATTTGATCATGTTTAAGCATTGCATTTGCATACTTACGCATGCTGAAACATGTCCAGATCATTATCATTGCATATTGACCCAGATTCTGCATAAAATACTTTGCTGTGAAAAAACAGCTTTGGTGCATTTGCTGTCTAGTTTAGTTTAGCACAAAATTTTGAGTATTTGGAGTGCAGTTTAACCATTCATTTTACTTAGTTCTACATATAGAAACTTGTCTAGGTCGTTTACATTGCATAAATAATAGTTTAGTCCATTCAAGTATTTCATCAAACACTTGTTGAAAACTAGGTTTTCACTGAGACATTTCATCAAACACTTTTCTGTTTTACATTTAGGAGATATTTTAGGACAATTTGAGGTTTTTATCATCTTTCATTCATGTTTCTTTATAGTTTTATAGGTTCGTTCATCATATTAGAGCATTCCATCATCATTTGCTTATAGATTTGAGCATTTTCCCTTTAAAACCTATCAAATATTCTGCTGCAGTAATAACTTTATGTTCCAGCAATTTTAAATTCATTGCATTGATCATTTGCCTTGTTCTAAAGTAGATTTTACATTGTTTTTTACTTTCCCCATTATTTCTTTCATTTTTAGATTGATAATTGGACACATTTTAGTTACAAAATTAGACAATTCCTTCGATTGATACCTAGGTTGTCCCTTAAGGGGGAGAACTAGGAATTTTCTAGAGTTCTATGCGACGAGCGCTTCTAATTGATCTTGAGTTATAATTCATGATGAGTAGTGGATGCTAGAGGCTTTCCAAGCCTATACCGAGACTAGGATCATGATATGATGAGCTACGTGATACACAAACCCTGTACACATGAGAGAATGAGAGTTAAGCACTGTCTTATGAGGATATAAGGCTGATCTAAACTGAGTTTTGATTGAATGCTGTTTACACTTGACATGTTTGACCAGTTTTTGACAGCTAGGAGCTCTTGAAGTTGGGTTTGGAGTTTGGTTTGTGCAGAACAGTTGCAGCAGAGCAGTGGAAGGATGATTCAGATCTGTGAAGATGTTTCGGGTGCTGTTTTCCCTTTTATTTGGCCCCCCAGGAGTGCAAGCCTCCTAGTGTGGGGATGTGTTAAGTGTCATGTTAGACACTTATTTGGTGTTTTAGACCACTTCTTTTGAGATTTTCTTTTCTTTATTTTCTGTTTTTATAGTGTTTTAGTATTTTCTTCTAAAAATCTTGGTTTTAATAAAAATGTGTCAAAATAGAGTGATTTTAGTATAAATTTTAGTTTAGTAAGTTTTGAGTCCTTAGTTTAGTTAAATAGAATGTAGTTTTAAATAGGCAATTGACATTTTCAGCTTGATTAATTCTTGTGAATTTTTACTGCAGTAAAATTTAGAGAATCCGGAAGAGAGACTTGGACTTATGCCAAGGAAAAATGGAAGCCTACAAGTCAATTCTGACTTTTTCCTAGCAGTAGCAGATGACAAGACCATTAAAAAGAGAAATGACTTGGAGAGAAGCTGTCCAACATGGCAACAGAAAATTTGCTTATTGAAGCTGACTGGACGGTTTGGACTGAGAAGGAGTGTTTGCTGCAGCTGGAAGTTATAAGGTTGAAAAGTTAGTTACCTATAAAAGCCTTTGTAACGAGAGATACATTATACACGAAACTAATTTTTGTTCTAGAATCTATCTGTTAGAATTCTAGTTAGTTCATTGTATTTTCTTTTCTTTAAATAGGATAGATTAGGGAGAGGATGGACACCACCAACACCACGCCCACACTACTATCACTCCAAACACATCCATCCTTTCACACGACCCACCAATTTTCTTTTCTGCATTTTTATAGCTTTCTTTAGATCTTAGATTCTGAGTTTTCTGGGCTGGGAGGAGTAAGCTGTGAAGATCATGGTGCACAAGTCTACAATGTGAGCAAGAGGCATTCTTGTTCTTGGCAGCATATGTAATCTCAAACCAATTGTACATTTCAATCTTCAATGCAATTCAATTTTCTTGTTTATTCCTTTATTCTGTTGAGTTGTGAATTTTAAGTTTTGCTTTCTATTTTTCGTTTCCATTCATGTAATCTTTACCTCTTAGCAATTTACAGTTTTGTACCTCTTTTGTACCAATTTTGCTGGTTTTTGATCTAGAGATGCTTTCTTGGATGAAGGTTGAATGATTATTCTTTGCCTTTACTTAGGGTCAGGTTTGGATTCAAATCTGGTTTCTAAAGAGTACAATGTGACCACTGGATTCAATATTTCAGATTAGAGATATTGAAACAAAGATTAAGACCCATTCACCCAACATTCAAGTTCTCATTTCTGATTTAAACCCATTTGTTTTAGGATTTTCTGTTGAAGGTTTGATGTTTTTGTTTTCTAATTGTCCTTGTATATTCCTTTATATTTTCGTGCCATGATATCAGTTTCTTGTATGAGCCATTCCATTTTGCAGATCCACACCAATTCTCTTTTGCTGTCAAAATCTAGTTCATGATGCTTGGTTCATAATTCTAGATTTCTTCTTTTTCTTGATTGATTTCTGGATTTAGGATTAGATAAAAGGAGGGCAGTATCACCACTTGATTTAATAGGTTCTCATGAACGGAAGTGGATCCAAGAATCTGAAATTATTGACCAACCCATGATTCTAAGTTTTGCCTTCAAAAACTCATTTTCACTACCTCAACCCACATGACATTTTTAGTTTTAAATCCAGTTCTGAATTTTTCTCACTGTTTTTGATGAGTGATTTTCTGTTTTAGTGTTTTCTAGTCAGTTCTGATCATCCACATTGCATACCTTAGCATATTAAAACTTGTTCAAAGCATTTACAAGGCATGAAACACAACTTTGATCTTCATATGCATTTTAACAACGTTTTAAAAAATAAAAAGCCATTTTGCAATTACTTTAATTTAACTGGTCATTTTCGAATTCTCTTTATATTCTGCTCGTTTCTTTGTTTCTATATTTCATTTACATCATAATATACTTGTTCAAATGTTAAAAATATCAGTTTAAGCATAGTTTTAATTCAGAACACAAAATCTGCACCAATTTTCAATCTTGCATGGCCATACTTTAGATATTGTGTACATTCTTTCATATACTAAAAAACGTGCAGCTTAAGGATAAGCATTTTGCAGTCTTGCATGGCCATACTTTAGATATTGTGTACATTCTTTCTTATATATTCAATATTTTTTCAGGGACTTTAATCTGAGACGCAATAACCAGTGTCTTCCAAATTTCGTCCCAGTTAATGATAAACAATTTGAACTGGTATATGTAGTTAGAAAAGATATTTCTAGATTGGTATACTTGTAAAGAGAGCACATTTGTATAATCAGTTACTTTCTTGAACTGAACTAATGGTCTATTCCAAAATTATTCATCCTCGTAACTTTCTTTTCTAGGGAAATCTGGAACATAGCCACATAATTGCAACTCAAAAGACAAAAGTTCCAATGCTGCGTAAATATGATCTTTCTCTTCATGAGATTTATCTCCAGCCACAAATTTGTGAATGCTGGAGTCAATCTCAATAGAACTAAAGCCTGGTATCTTTTGTATCCCACGTTCCTTCATTCTCCTCCTAACCTTGGTCGCACCATCCCACTTTCCAACTGCTGCATATATGTTAGAAAGAAGCACATAATTGGAATCTTTCCCTGGGTCCAATTCAATAAGATATTTCATTACATTTTCAGCCAACCCAATGTTCCCCTGAGTCCTACAAGCTGCGAGCAATGACCCCAAAACAACTTCATTTGGCCTCATGGGCATATTCTTCAAAACATTCCATGCCTCCTCTAACCTCCCAGCTCTACTATAGAGATCAACTAAACAACCATAATGCTCGATTCTAGGCGAAATCCTATGAACTCTCCTCATATTTTCAAAGATTTTGAGTCCCTCGTTAATTAATCCTGCATGACTACACGCCATTAGAGCACCTGTGTAGCTGACTCCATCTGGTTTGAAACCTTCCTCCTGCATTGAATTGAAGTAATTCAGAGCCTCGTCCGCAAAACCATTGACAGCAAAACCCACAATGATCGAGTTCCACGTCACTAAAGTTCTATTGGACATTCTATCAAACACCTGGCGAGCTAACTCTATGCATCCACATCGAGAATACATGTCAATCAAAGAGTTTGAAACTCTAACATTGTTCCTGAAAGCTTGTGTCATCACAAGTCGGTGCACCCACAAGCCAAGACCGAGTGTGCCCAAGTTGGCACACGCCGCAATAACAGCAATAATGGTCACATAATCATACGCCACCCCAGCGAGCTGCATTTCTCGAAAGCACTCCAGAGCTTCCTCGTGAAAGTCCTTCTTCACAAACCCACCAATTAGAGCAGTCCAAGAAACAGCATTCTTCACGGGCAATTGATCAAACAATTGGAGGGCATCTTCAATTCTCCCATTCCTCATATACCCATCAATCATCGTGTTCCAAGACACCAAATTTCTGACACCCATTTGATTGAATGCCAACCTTGCGAAATCCACACGACCACACTTAGCGTACATGTCAATCAGCGCAGTCCCCACCATGACATCGTTCACGTGCAAGCCCAATTTGCATGCATGTGCATGTACGGTAGTTCCAAAGGAAATACTAATCTGCGAAGGATGATGAGCGCAAACAGAGAGGAGTGTGATGAGAGTGATATGATTAGGTTCAATGTTAGCTTCTCTCATTCGCACAAACTCGGAGGCAGCTTTAACCAAATGACCACCTTTACAATACTGAGCTATGGAAGATGTCCATGCTACAATGGGGTCAGTGTATTTTGAGGGGTGTTTTAGGGATAGGCTTTGATTGGTGTTGAAGTGTGTTTGATTTGGAACTGAATTTAGTGAAGATGGTTTTGGAGGATGGGGAAGCTGAGTTGGATTAATCGCGCACGCAGGAAGGATCATTCTTCTTGAGAATCAAAATCCTCTCTCATGAGATTAAGCTTCTGCGTTTCTTGTTGTGATAAATAAGAAGATTCTACTTTACAACATCATTTTTTTGAACAGTGTTTCAAGCATATCAGGAGTAGTTTTGAAACAGAGGCACATGGGTTGACTCACCCTTTTTGAGCTAAAAGAATGAGTTCTTGTTGAGCTGGACCCATCACACTAAATAGGTAAGGTGGTGGATTAATTTACTCTCATTTATTGTTGTTTAAAAAGAAAGTTGTTGAACTGAGATAAGACATTTAAAATTTATGCACAAATTACTTTTTCTATAATCTAAAACTAAATTATGCATAAATTCATTTGTAGAAGTTTTTCTTATATAATTTATGTATATTTTTATTTTAACTAGTTCATAGTTTCAATTATTTTTCTCTTCAGAAGAAACTTATGGGCAAACTCTTTCAAATAAACATGAATCAACAAAATTTTGATTCAGATTAATTCGTATTAAAAAAGGTTAACGTGCTTGACATTGATGTTATTTGATCCGAAATTAAATTAGTGTCAACGTTATACTAGAGGAAATTGTCACACCATCGTAACATTTAACTTCTTTGACTTATCTTTAAAAACCTTACGAATTTCAAGATGAATTAGCTTTCATTTCTCTTCCCAAAAGGTGATCATGCCTCAAAAAAGTTTCAATACTAACCTTCTACCAAACAAATAAGCTCATCAAACTTAGTATTCAAACTTAAACCACCTCTGTAGTTGCTCCTTAAAGCTAAAAACACACTGAAAATGTAACATTCACGTAGACAGTGAAAATTTTCTAAGAATTCTGAACGTTTGATTTGGCAAGAATCAAATGAGATCAACGAGAAAGAGTTTAAGTATTAGTATGGCAAATGAGTAAAGCGAAAATCATTAAAGAACAGTTGCAGTTGAGTTCCTTAAAATAAAAAATTGTTCTATCTATCTTGGAAGTCAAACATTTAAAAATTGCAGAAGATAATCTATGAAACTACTATCTTATTACTGTGATTCCACGACTGAAGGAGATTGCTGTAACATTAAAGGAGAAAATTACCAGTACAAAAACCAGCAAATTATCTTATCACATTAGTTAAGAAAGTTTTGATGAGAAATACGTACAAGTGTATTTTCTTGTGGCAAGTAATAGCATAACAGAGACTAGCTTCAATAATGAAGTTCATTAATATCAAAACATGAAAGAAGATCGCATAGCCAAGGGAATAAAAGCATAGAAGCTTTTATGAACTCTTACGCTATAGTTTGTTTTCACCATATTGTACATTTTAGAATTCTTCCATAAATCACTCAATGTTGAAACTCAGTCTCCCCTCAGTATGAACACAACAAATTTCAAGTGACAAATCTGACAAATCTCTACCCTTTTGTTATCTAACACTAGGCTTCACCCCTCTTTGGAGTGATATAACATAGGGGAAGATTCAATGAGAAGAAAAAGCACTAAAGAGGCTACCAAGACTTCATGTGCCTAAAAATGTGTCACCATTTTTAATTTATCAATGCAGGTGGAAAATATCATGGATAAATTATTCTGCTTAGCATTTCAATAATGACACCTCCCATGATAACATGGATGGGATAACAACATAGATGAATGTGACTTGTCACGCAGAATCATTACTATCAAGTAGAAATTGGTGTTCCTGTATACAAGACAAAACAAAGAGAAAACATGTATAATTATCTACATCTTCCTATGGTATTTTAATGTCCAAAAACAGAACAAAATGCCGAGACATGATTTTTTTGCCTCTTGGCTGAAGAAACAGACATGGTGAATCCAAGTGAATTTGAATAAGGATACAACAACAGGATCCACAAATTGCACTAAATTTGCCTCAAAATTATCTTGCATCAGCAGAAGTAAAAGAGTCTGCAAACCCAGTAGGCCTGGCTGCAATACTGCTTCTGCTGTTGTCAAGACTAGAAGTATAGCTGAACTCTTTGCTTTCTGCTTCCTTCCAAATCTTCAACATCTGAGGAAGTGGTCTTGTGTAGTCGATGCCAGAGTAGCAGTCTAATTCATCATCAACTGGTTGCCATTTTTCCACTAATGCTGATAGAACATTGACTGCATGACCCATATCTGGCCTATGATGTGCTTCCCTTGCCGTGCAATGTCCAGCAAGTTCAGCTACAATAGTTATGCTCTCAAAAGTTTCTTCAGATGCTTCCACAACTGGATCAATGGCAGCCATAAGCTTCTCCTTGCTTGATTTAATTCGCCAAAACCATTCAGCCAAGTATCGGCTCTCCTCTGGTCGGCTCTCATCAAGTGCCACAAGTCCAGTCAGAAGTTCCATCAACACCACACCGTAGCTGAACACATCAACCTTTGTGGTGATTTTCCCCATCACTGAAACACATCGATACATAGTATTAAAAGCTAGGCAGGCACATCAAACACACTGAAATGATAAAACCTCACATTGCAATGGTATGACCAACTGTTAGATGAGTGATACAAGTATCGCATTGCTTACAAATTTTGAAACATTATGACTTGTAATTAGACATCATTCCTTGTTAATTCTTGCACACTACTAAGATGTTTTCATCTAAGAACAATGTAACTGAATATAAATTAATATACAGAGAGGGTATAATGATTCCATTAGGCAGTTAATGCTAAATTTCTACATATACATTATGGTCAGAAGAGGTGATTTTAATAAGGCCATACCTGCATATTCAGGGGCAAGGTATCCAAATGTCCCAGCAAGCTTGGTAACTACAGACTTCTCACTGTCTGGGGCATGCTTCACCAAACCAAAGTCTGAAACTTTAGCCCGGAAATCATCACCCAATAAGATATTAGAAGACTTAAGATCTCGATGAATAAAAGTCTGACGGGCAAGACTATGAAGGTATTCTATCCCTCTGGCAACATCTAGTGCTATTGCAAGCCTCTTTGACCAAGACAAAGGCTCAAAGTTCAAGCTTTTCCAATGAAAAAGATGCTGGCTTAGAGCTCCAAGAGACATATATTCATAAACCAAAAGTCTTTCATTGCCTTCAATGGAATACCCCAACAAGGATACCAGATGGCGGTGCCGTACCTTGGAAAGAACAGCTATTTCTGCTTGAAACTCCTCTATTGCCTTACTGGTAATAACCCCATGCTCCATTCTCTTCACTGCTATTTTTGTCCCATCTTCAAGTTCTCCCCTGTAAACAGTCCCAAACCCTCCACGACCTAGTTCATTTTCTGAAGCAAAGTCATTGGTAACCTTGCGTAGTACTTGTATAGAGATGACAAGGTTGCCATCCTCAATCATGTGAGAGTTTTGAGTTTCACCACTGATGTTACTCAGAGAACTTGTACCAGTCTTTGTAGACAAACTTCCAGTGGCGTTTGAAACTGCAATTTTAACTATGTTGTCTGGATCAGATGGATTGCGAGGATGAACCACAATGGTACTTGGAGCATCCAAGGAGGCTTTTTTGTTCTTCCTACAACATAGCAAGAGATAAACAACCAAAAGTGCTACAAGTGTAAACAACACAACTCCAGCCACTATTACTGTTGTTTTGAATCTTTTCAAGTCATTGGGCTTGGATTGGTTTGATCTTGAACTCTGATCTGGAATAGGTGGCTTATGAGAGGATGGAGGCTGTGATGGATTTTGTGGTGAAGGTGGGCTGTCAATAGGCATAGGACTGGGACTTCCTCCAGTTTTATTCAGAAGAAGGGGATTACCCGTAATAATAATCTTCAAATCATCATGAAAATTTGGAAATGGAGGCTCAAGATTGTTATAACTTAAATCCAACAACTCCAAAGATGTTAATTTGGTGAAATTAGTAGGAACAGAGCCGGTTATGTTGTTTCCTGAAAGCCTAATTTGACGAAGTGAATCTAACTTAGCAAGTGAGGGACTTAGTGTACCATTTAGCTTGTGTCTAGGTAGATTCATAATAGATATCTCTGAGTTGGAATTGCAGCTCAATCCAAACCATGACCCTGTGCTGCGTGTGCATGGTTCATCACCAGACCAATCAGAAACCAGAAATGAAGGGTAATTCAGCTTATCAAGAAAATCCAGCAAAACAGTAACTTGAGGGCCACATTCTAGTCCAGGCTCATTCTGACAAAATAAATTGTAATCATAAGAAACATTGGCAGCCTTAAATTTCGGTATTGGACCCATTAGCATGTTGTTGTTTAACACAAGGATATCAAGATCCATAAGTGCCAGGGACTCTGGAATCAAGCCAACAAGTTGATTGCTGTTGAGATTGAGTTCCTGCAAGGAAATTAGATTTCCAATATTCCGAGGAATTGGCCCAGTGAACTGGTTTCCATGTAGCCAAACCTGTCTAAGGAAAGGCATTGAAGCAATAACATCAATAGGACCACTCAACCCACCACCTTCTTGATTATTCAACCACAAAACCTGGATTGAAGATTGTGCAAAAGTTGCTGGTATGGCACCAGACAGCTTGTTACCTGAAAGCCTCAGATTTGTGAGAGATGCCAATGTGCCCAGAAAATCCGGTAATGGTCCGACCAAGTTACATTGCACCAGAGAAAGGTTGGTTAACTGCACTGATTTTTGCAAATCCAGGGGAAAAAACCAGCCACTACTCATATTCAGTGGATTTTCTTCCAAAGACAAGACTCTAAGGCTGCTAAGCCCACTAAAGAAATCAGATGGAATTGAATCAAATTTATTGTAATCTAAGAAAGCAAATTCCAATTTGGATAATCCACTAAAAGAGGGCAACATCCCACTGAGGTTGTTGCGTTGCAGACCCAGATTGTAGAGTTCTGAGAGTTGGTTAAAGTTTTGAGGCAATGACCCTCTAAGACCAAGATTCTTGGCCTGAATCTGATTGACTCTGTCTCCAGAACAGTACACATAAGGCCATAAAGGAGGACCACAGGGATCATCTCCCTCCTCCGGCCACTTCAAAAGCTCAGGATTTTCCAACCCTTTTCTGAAATCATTCAAAACTTTGACATCATTTGAGTTTGTAGCACCAAAGCTCACTGTAGTGATCAGACAAAAACAAAACAAGATGAAGACTTCTTCTATCTGAACACCTTCCATGGTTAGCCTAGTAAAACAGAAAGAAAAAAACAAAAGAGAGTATCAATATACGAACTTTCCCAGTAAAATCAGAACCCCATTATATCTCAGACGCAAAAATGAGACACCAGCCACAAGACTCAGAAAAACGATAATGACAAGCTTAGAAGTCACAAGAACAAAACTTGAGTGTGAATGTGAGAGTGCGTGCTTGGTAGTTACACTTACCTATAGGTATGCATAAACAAAGAGTTTTTTTGCTGAGAAAACGTTGAACGGATCAGGAAATTGAAGTTCCCAAAATTGAGAAAAAGACAGGAAGGAGAATGTGCCAATGTGGAATGTCTCTAACTTTTTCACATTTTACGAAGGAAGGAAGGAACCCTAAACAAAGTGTCAGGCTACTCCACAAAGATTGTCCCTCTCCAAACCCTCTTTTCCTTTTCTTTTCTTTTTTTCCTTTTTCTTTTTGCCTCTTACCATTGGTTGGCTTATGATTTCTATTAAAAATTTGTGAGGCATTGTAAAAGGAAGTAAAAAAGAACGAACTTCACAATGATTTTGTCCCCCATGTTTTGATTAACTACAGTGGCAAGTGGATGGCATGTACGAATCATGTGGGCTTGGAATTTCATTCATTGAAAAAAGATTATGTTTTTAATCTTTTCAATATTTCCCGTCAACTACATCATATTTATATATTTCATAAATGAATTTACTGCTCAAATTTTAAACAACAAACAAACTTATTTTTCTATCTTTAAAAATTCATGATATTTATAAAATAAAAAGATTTGATCTTTATAAAGTTTAAAACTCAAATTCCATAAAAAATAGAATCTTTGTTCTCATTTAACTGAAGCAATAATCCAAAACAACATGTTTTTTTATCTGGTATTCACAGTTCTGTCGGTCAAATCGTAACACAGTGAAGGCATCTGAAGTTGTAGTGAGAAACAAAAATCTGAGGTTGAAGGTAACACATGCTGTGAGGTTTTAGGAACCTGGTGATGTTGCAGAACCATGGTTTTGTTCTGTCGTCGGCATGCAAAAATGAAAGACAAAAACAAAAGGTGGGTCCCATATTTAGGAAAGTTCCATAGATTGTGGTGGCGGGTCAATTTAGGAGAGTGTTCCGCTAATGTCGGTACCAAGATTAATTCCTCAAATGCCACTATTTTATTTCTTTTTTGCAATAAATTCTTTTAAATATATGATTTTTCTAACAAAGATCTAAATTCATCTTTTCGAATGAGTATGCTTGTTTGGTTAAATTTTTCATATAAATTAAATATTGAGAAATTTATCTCCTCTTTCTTCATGAATATTTGTTAAAAAATATTTTTTTTTCAAAATTAAATATTTGAAGACTTATATACATTTTTCCAATTTCTTATTTATATAAAGTTTCTACCTAAAAGTTCTATCATCATGTGCACTCATCTTTCAAAACATTACCCATAATTATTCAGTTTCTTAAAAAAATTTCATTTCACGGTTTTGGAGACAACTTGCCCTTCTTTTCTTTTGGTAGGTAGAAACTAGAAACCAGCTTTTATTGCATTACACGCTCCACTTTATACCCCAAACAAAAAAGTTATAAGTTTAAGATTAGTTTATAGATAAACATAAAATCAGAAATTTTAAGAATTAATATGTATTTTTTTTAAAATTAATTTAAGATTTTTTTTTGTTTATTTTATTATTGAATTATATTTTTAATCATTTAGATTACATATAAAAAAAATAAATTAAATTAGAATTATTCAGTATCCTTTTTTTCATAATTAACATTTTTGTGTCCCAAATCTAGAGAAAATAAAATGGAAGTTAAAGATTGGGAAAATGATACGACTTTCGCGATAATGACAGGACAAAAGGAAAAAAATTGACTTTTATAATCATAATTTTCAAAATTTTATTTCTTTGTTTTATTTTTTTTTTCATTCATCTGTTTTGCATTTTACAAAAACAATTAATTTTATTTTTAAATAAAAATCGTTTGACAAACTTCCATTCTTATGTTTAAGGAATATCGAAGTATTAAACTTTGATTTATCTCCCATAATGTTTTAGTAGTTTGATCATTATGTTATGAAAATATAACTTCAATGAATTCTTAACGTTAAGGTTGGGCAAAAAATCCAATTTTTATGATCCAATCCATTTTTTTTATGATCCAATCCATTTTTTTTATGATCCAATCTATTTAATATTTATTATATTAAAAATCCAATCCATTTAAAATCCATTTTATTGGATTTGGATATCAATCTAATCTATATTTTATATATTTTATGGATTGGATATCCATTCTCGAAATTTAGATTTTCAAAATGGATAATCAAAAATATTCAATCCAAATTTTCACTTTATATTTTTTGTTAGGTTAGGCTAAAGGTTGAGACGGACTAGCCCAAATTTAGTCGTATTTGATTGAGTTGACGTGACCCTATACAAAATTTGGCCGAATTAGGCCAAATTCTGTCAAGTCGGTCCCGATCGAGATTTGACCCAGTTGGTTCTGGACAAAATTTGGAAGTATTCAGCTAAATCTGTCAAATTCTTTGGTGTCAACCCTATGGACACAAATTTGGATCCACATCCATTATTTGGATTCAAAATGGATGTGGATTAGATTTTCGATAGGACTGACATCATAGAATTTGGCAAATTTTTTGTCGAGGCTAAATTTCAGCATGGGATGAACTTAGATGACTTTCGAACGACTTTCGGTCGGGGACGACGTGACCAAATTTGGACTAAGGTCGACTCGACAAAATTTCAGGCGAGATCGACTTGACTGGATTTGACTGAATTTTGGCCAGGGTCAATTTTGCCTAATACGACAAAATTTTGACCAGAGCCGACTTGGCCAAATATGACCACATTTGGGTCAGGGCCTGATCAGTCAAATTTCGGTCAAGGTTGACTCCACTAAATTCTTTGGTCGGGACCGACTTAACTGAATATGGCCAATTTTCGATCACAGCTGACTAAGTTGAATATAGTCAAATTTCGTTCGGAACTTAGTCGACCGAATACGGCTAAATTTGGACAAGTGCTGACTTGACCAAATTTTGGTCATGACCAACTCGATGAATTTGGCCAAATTTAGGTTAGGACCGACTCGCTTAAATATGACCAAATTTTTGCCGCGATCGACTCTACCGAATACGACCAAATTCAGGCCAGGACAAACTCGGTCAAATTTTGGTCGAGGCCAACACGACCGAATTTTGATCGGAGCCAACTCGACTAAATTCGGTCGAATTTCGGTTGTGGTCGACTCAGTTAAATACGGCCAAATTTTGATCGTGACCGACTCATTTGAATACGACCAAATTTCACCCTAGGCTGTCTCAGCAAATACGAGCAAATTTGGGTCAAGGCCGACTTGGCCAAATCTCAATCGGGGCCAACTCGATTGAATTCGACCAAATTTTGATTGGAGTCAACTAGGCTGAATACAGCCAAATTTTGGTCGCAATTGTCTCGGCCGAATACAGTCAAATTTTGTCTAGGTCGACTCAATCCAATGCAGTCAAATTTGGGTCGAGGTGAACTCAACCAAATACTTCCAAATTTTGTCTAGGACCAGTTGGGCTAAATTTCGATCGAGATCGACTTGATAGAATTCGGCCAAATTTTGTATAGGGTCACACCAACTCAATCAAATACGACTAAATTTAGACTAGTCGGTCTCAACTTTTAGCCTAACCTAACCAAAAATATAAATTAAAAATTTGGATTGGATATTTTGGATTACCGATTTTGAAAATTTAGATTTAGAGAATGGATATCCAATTCATAAAATATATATCAGATTGATATCCATATCCAATAAAATGGATTTTAATTGGATTGAATTTTTAATAAGATAGATATTAAATGGATTATATCATAGAAAAAATAGATTGGATTATAAAAAATGGATTTTTTGCCCACCCTTGATTAGAATTTTGTGACACATCTCTTCACATATTGAATGTTAGAACAAAAAACCAATAAAAAAAATATTGTCTGCCAATATCTAAAAACTTTTCCCAAATCATTCATGTAATGATAGCAGACATCTGCAAAAGTTTCAAATTACTATTGTTGCATAAGTTTAACTTTCCTATTTCCGGTAAAATAATGTCCTTTCTCTTCCTTCTTTCGATCAATAAGAAACTATTATCTGAAGAAGGATAAACAACAAAGAAGAACCTTAGCTATACTGCAACCACTAAACCAAAGCACCATTATTTTATGAAAGAATCAAGTATTTCAGTGCAATAATGTGAGACGTGCGACGTGAGACTTAAAAT
>Ga0209389_1001774_pt1 | contig 15699 bp, 8 predicted proteins | sample CowpearedBW_FD_187526 | JGI IMG/M metagenome (GOLD analysis project Ga0209389, IMG submission 187526) | Root nodule microbial communities of legume samples collected from California, USA - Cow pea red BW (SPAdes) (version 2) | ecosystem: Host-associated > Plants > Roots > Nodule | place: USA...
GGAACAATTCTCCAAGCATTTATCCCTGCACTCAATGAGACTCATACTCTCATTGACCCAAGAATTTGAAGTATCTGGAGCTTTCAGCTGACTAAATTTAACAAACCCATGTTTCCTCCTTTCCTCACAATTCCATTCTTCAGATAGAAAACATCCTTGAGTCCAGTCCATCATGTCCCAGTGCCTTGACAATCTTGGTTTAAATCCACTTAAACACTGGCACACTGGAGAATCACCAATCACACAATTCCCATTTTGTCCACAGATATTGTAGGAATCACAGTTATCTCTAGGTACAGATGCATAAAGCCTCCAAGCTTTAGCATCTTCAATCCATACGTACCTTTGGCGAGTGGAAATAGATTGGTTCATGACAATCCTTGAAATCATAGACTCATTCCTGAGGCTGTAGGTGTAGTACACCTCATTCTCGTTGGAAACAAACTTGAATTTAAAAACTGGATTTGCCTTCAATTCTGGGGCACCACTGAATCCGAGGCCATTCCAATGACCACCACGGTAAAACACCTTTGATCCCTTCCACATCATCACTTGAGGAAATCCTTCCAGAGAGATACCCCAACTGAAATCACCCGGTGATGGATCATCCCAATTCTTCCAAGCAGATACACGCCGCTCAAGGCCGGTTCTTAGGTCCCAACCCAGCTTCATTCCTGGTAAAAGTGTATCAGAAGGGTAATCAAAGCTTTGCCACAAGTAGTTTTCAGGATCTTGGTCTCCTTCATCTCTCACTACCAAATTCCCAGAATTTAAGAGCTGAACAATGGGATTCTGAACCTTCTTTTTGGAGTTTGCTGACCAAGCCACAAACCCGTTATGGTTAACAAGCACAAGATTCCCCTCATTGTTAATATGCAACATGCTAGAATTGCCTTTTACTGGCTTGGCTCTGTTGGCAACCCACACAACAGTCTTCACTGGTATTGACTTGTACCATATGCCCAGGTAAAGATCTGCAGCACGTCCTGGACTGAAGAAACCCAATTCAAAAGTACCCTCTTCAGAAATCAAGCTATTGCCTACAGAAAGTGATTGAAATTTGGATATAGAGTCATTTGCAGTGGAGGTGCGGAAAAAGAACAATAGAATCTTGGTAAGAACAAACATAAGAAGAACTTTTTTCATCGCTTGACACTCTCGAAGCTCTGTGCTTTCACTGAACCAGAGTTTTTCTGTGTCTGGACAGCAAAGAGGAGGATGAGAGTTACACCATGAAGCTCACGGTTTTGGTACGTTGGATTTCTGTAACTGCTGGCGTTGAGTGAAAAAAGAAACATGAAATCTGTAACGGCTGATTTTAAATTCTTCAATTTCTGGCATGAAAAAAATATAGTATTACTTATGTTGAAACCGAAACAAACGTGAATACAAACACAAATTCTGAAGGTTGTGTCAAATTTTTCTTTGGACAAGTTTGACTTGTATTAATAGACATGAATATAAGGTTACCTCTTTTGTTGGTCCAGGTGTCCTATCAATGGCAAATATCTAAGGTTGTTTTATACTGATATTAGATATTACAAATAGGAACAAACGCTTTGTATTCAACTCTCTTTCTGTATTTGAGTTATAATAATTGATAGCTTTTTGAAGAGTTGAATAGGAGAAAAGTTACTTATAGACTGATTAAGTTGTGGTTGGAACGAAAACTTAAAATATGTTGAACTGATACCATTATCACCTAATGAATTAGTCTTTTTCATAAAAAAGCTTCTAAAAATCTAGCAAAGCAGTAGTGGATGTTCCTTAAAACCTTGCAAGTAGGTAACCTTGTAGTGTAACAAACGCGGTGAAAATCAATATCCATGACACAAATAATTTGACACTTTTTCCTACTGAAAATAACAGGCCACTAATGACTTAGGTTCTAGAATCTAGAAACAGATTGAACATAGTCATATAATATGTTGGAGCACATCCTGGGGTTGCCTCTTTCCTAGATTCGTGATATTGTCTCCTTGCATTCATGCTTGAAGGATAAAGCAATAGTTCCTTCAAGAAACGCAAAGGCTTATCAGGGAAACGCATCTGTGCAACTTCCAGAATGAAAAATGCTCCAAAAACTTGTCAAGTCCATGCCCTCAAACTTGTGGTCAAGCAAGGTCCTATTCTATAAGCTAGAGTTCACACACTATCTTTTTGATTCCTCTGCACCATACATTGTTCTGAAAACGATATTTCACCTAAAGTTGAATATTGAGTAATGACGAGTGGAAAAAGAAAAAGACTTGCATCTTGGTGCTTTGGTTCAGCAAGTCTTCTCGACTTTATTAGCTTTTTCAAGCCAATTGAGTTGAACCCTATTTTAGGCAGCCGACAATTTGGACTAATTCACAACTCGTTCAGAATAGAGTTTGTTCAGGGCAGGAATAAGACGGCCTAATTCAATCATCAATTTTTCAGAATACAAAAAAAGATTGAATTTTTTTAAAGAAGCATGAAAGAGGTTAACCAGCATTTGTGCATAATAACTGAAAAACTGATAAATATACAGCAAGTATCAAATGAAGCACTTCTGCCATTTCATTTTCTTTTCATTTCCTTACAAAAGTATATGGGAAATTGCCCAAAATGACAAATGAATTAAAAAGGGGGAAAAAATTAGAAGTAATCTTTGAGTTCTTGTTGAAGGACCTGCTCCAACCACAACTTTGAACCTTCCATGAGTTCAGGACTGAGTCTGAACATCAAAACACAGAACTCCAACTGATTGAGCGCCCCATCACCGTCAAAGTCACCTTCCACAAGCATTGAACGAAGATCCTCATCACTGAGGCCCTGAAGGCCAAGAAGGGCAGAATTTCTCTTGAGGCTGTCAAAGGTGATGACCCCTTTTTCTGAATCCTTCAAAAGATTGAACCCATTGCACAGTTCATCAATTAGGCCATCCCCACCAAGCTTGTTGGCCATCACAGGCAAAAAATCTTGGAACTGGGTTTGGGAGTTTTGTGCTGCCATAGCGGTGAATTGGAGTTGGGTGAGTAAAAAGATAGAAGAAAGTGCAAAGATGAAGGAGAGAAATGAATGAATTGATAAGATAGTGAGGGTGGTGAAGGGAACATGATAATATATAAAGATGAAGAAGGTAAGAGAGAGGAATGTGGAATGGGATCTTCCGAGAAAGAGAAGGCATAGATAGATTCATTGAAGACAACTAAGCAACTGAGAGGAAAAAACTCGGTCAGACACACACAATCTCCTCACACACGGTTTACTTTGGAGTGGACTTTCGTGGAAGTTAACACAAGGGTACAACCGTCCACTATCAAATACTATTTCTATTATTATTAATTTTTAAAGAAAAATAATGCACTTTCATAATTTCATTGTAAGTCTCACATTTTCATTTTTTTTTTCTTGTATATAAATGTTACCAAAGACTTGAGATTTTCTAGTATTTTATAATTGATTAATATTAACCGAAAATCTTTCATTTGAATGCATTTTACTTTTTAAATTAAAATTAAATAAAAAGTTTAGATTTATTAAAATTAGGAGGTTTTTATAAACTTTATAACTGTTTTAAACTTAAATTCAAATGATTTTACTAATTCATTTTTCTTAGAATTGTTAGTTAGTTTAATTTTTTTATTTTATAAAAATATATTCTTCATATTGTAAAATTATTTTATACTATATATGTTTAAATTCGAGTTTAAAGTTAATTTTTAGATAATAATATTAAATAAAATTGAGCTAGCTGATTTATTTTATACTAACTTTAGCATGGCCATTTTTTATATATTTCTGTCTATGGGAAAGAATCAACTTAAGTAATAGAAAGAGTTTTCTAAGTTTTTATAGGAACTAACTAAGAAATTAAAAATTAAATAGAAACACACTAAAAATCATAAAAAAAAAAATCCATTTTATGTACTTTAATTGTTTAACAAATATGATTTTAAGAATTTTAACCCATATCCTGGCAGTGGCACTTGTTAGCATATTTACCTTTTTATTTTTCCTTTAAGTTCTGGTCTCGTTTGACTGTTGACTGCGGCTGCGTCAATGAAAGACGTTTTACATTATAAAGGTCAATATGAGTTTAAGGTCTACGTCATGTCATACGATCGATGTTTTAATTATTTAGTTTTCTTAAATTAAATATCTAATAAATTATAAGATTTTAATGGAAGTATTTTAAATATACGTATTTGTATTTCGTCACTGTGATCCAAAAAATATTTTATATTTTTCTGATATTTTAATTTATTTTTCATAAAATGATAATGTATTATGTTAGATTTGTAAAAGAAAAACTAATAAATATTCCAGTTTACATGAAACTCTTTAAACTTAATATAATAATTTTTTTTTAATTCAGTATAAATTAAAAGTAAAAGGAATATATATATATATATATATATATATATATATAAAGTAATAAAAATAAAGATCAATTATATATAAAATATTTTAATTTTATTTAAGTTCATTTTAAATTATCATTTATCCAAGTATAATGTATTTCATACTATATTGGATAACAATTATGAGTCTTATGTGGTGTTTAAATCGGTGAAATTAGTAAACATCTTTTATTGTTTATCATTGTGATCATTATTATATTAACTAATTATTGAGATGTTAAGTTTCTCATAATCTATTTTCACCAATTAATTTACCTCTTCAATTTTATAGTGTGTTTTTTTTCAAATTTTCTTTTTTTACAAATAATTACATCTTTAACATAAATGTCTTTTTTTTGGATTTGAATCTATAATCTTTCTCACCATTCTTTATAAATTCATGATTCCAATTTTATATTTGAAAATTGTTAATAAAAGAGTTTAATTTACAACCTCTATTATTCTTCCTTCTAACTTTATCACTAAATCATCATTTAATATATGTGTTGAATTGAATAACCCCTTGATCTTATTATCTAAGATAATAATTAAAGGAAGAAAATGACTCTTCTTTTAAAAACTTTTGGAAGTGATAATAAGAGAATCTCTCAATTATCATATATTCAAAAGTTATTTACAAAGATAAAGAAACTATTATTTATAACCTAAAACCATCTTATAAATGACATACCAATGTGTCTAACATGAAGTGCCACATGAAATGTAAATGTAGAATTTATAGGCTTAACGTGAACAAACTTTAAACTAAATAAGGAGAGAAAATTAAATTTAAAAATTAAAACGTTAGATCTAGATCAACAATTTAGATAGATTTATGATTTCCATGCTTGAGTCACACTTCTAATACTTCCTTCACATTTATAATACCAAACTTTCTCCTTAACTTTTTTTTTTGTTTGACTTTCCTTGTTTGGTTGAAATACATAACTTTAAAATACCCCTTACTTATTTACCTTTCGATGTTACACTCGTCGACCTTATTGAGTTTAATAGGTCTAAATAAATTATTATTTGTACGTTTAATTAGTTAGATGGTACCCACTTTTATTTAGATGTGTCAGTTTGGTACTCGATTTTAAAAAGTGTGTCAATTGAGTTCTAATTTTTGAAAAGATGCCTCAATTAAGTCCTTTTCAGCAAAAAATTATTAACACCGTTAACGGTATTGATATTTAAAATAACTTACAAAATTAAGTATTGATATTTATATTAAAATTTAGTGGTAAAAGTCATGAATTAAGTTAACGGCAATTTTTGTCCGAAAGAGATCTGATTAAGACATCTTTTCAAAAGTTGAGACTAAATTGACATATTTTTAAATGCGAGTACCAAACTGACACATTTGATTGAAAGTGGGTACCATCCAACTAATTAAACCTAATTTGTATTTAGTTTACACATAAAAAAATAAAAGTAATTTTATAATTTCTAAAACATACAATAATATATTCACTTATAATTATTTAAATTATTCTTAATTATAATCATCACCATGTGATCTATTTTATAATTTTGAAGCATAAAATAGTGAGAACACCTGAGTAGTGTGTAATATGTTCTCTTTGATTATACTAACAAATTATAGAGAAGATGTGACAGAAAAAGAGAAGAATGGACATCATCCGATGTGATACCATGAAATGAACCAAAGATAGAGAAGAAAGAGAGATGTTGATGAAAATGTTACAAAATATATCTTTATGCACTCCCTCATACCATATAAACCTAATAACATATGATATGAGCAATAAGGCAAACACATTAGTCAAAAGAATACCTAATAATGTAGGGTCTTTCGACCCCAAACATGAACAGAAAAACTGTTGAATAGATTCGAAGAATAAATAATAGTAAAATATCAATAATCAATTATACGAGCACTAGAAAACATGAGTTATATTTCTTTTGTTGACCGTGTTATTAATTATATTATAGCCATGTTATACAGTCACATAATAGTGTATAAAACCACTTTTTGTTGGGACACGATGGAAAAAATGAGAAGGGTAGGATGGGAAAAATGAAAATACAAGGTGAAGCTTTTTCAGTTGGGTTGTAAATGCATTTTTACTTCTGCCAAACAAATGAATGTTGACTCTCTCTCTCTTCTCTTTCCACTATATTTCACTCAAACATAGTGTAACTGTTTTTCTTTTTCTTTTATTCAATCTTAAATCAATAAAAATGTTTATTTGAAAATTATAAACGAGTTGGAATTTAATTGTAATATAGCGAGTTAAGTTTTGTAATTGTTAAAAAAAAATACGACAACTTTTTAACAGAAAAAGAAATTATATGATCCCATATCACCTTATTCTATATTAATATTTTGAGCAAAATAAGTTTCAGATCGGGTTTATAATGTACTCGAAGACAATTAAGTCTTTGTATTTTAATGTGTATAGCTTAAAGCTAAATAAGTTTTGAATTTATAATGATAATTAAGTTTCTATGTGGTCTTTTGGTGAAAATTTATAACCGTCAGGTATAAAGTTCAAATTTATAATGACAATATTCTTTATACTAAAATATAATATTTTATTTTAAAAAATAATATTTTTTATTTACTTTAAAAAAATTTCATTATTTTTTAAATTACGTAAAGATTATCGAAAATATTTAATATAATTTAAAAAGTAAATAAATTATCTTATTATTATTGATGCGGTTATAAACCTGAGTAAATATTATTTATTGTTAACAATTTTAACTTTACCATAAATTATTATTTTATTTAATCAGTTTTATTACGATTTACTTTTATTTTATTACTTCTACCTATAAATACTATCTTTTTGCACGAGGGAGATATACAACAAAAACAATCCCTTATATAAAACTATTTTTACTCTTTTGATTTACATTTTATTTTAAAACATTTATTGTTAATAACGTTCAAAGATCATTTACTATACTCAGTCAATTTAAAAATTGATCACATGTAATTTTATTTTGTCTTGTGTAATGGGGTATTTTTTCTTTAAAGACAGTGTTTTACATGTCTCAACCTGAACTTTTTATAGTCCTTAATTTATTTATATTTTTTTATGTTATATTGTTATTATTTGTGATAAAACTGATTTAACTTTATTAATTTTCATCTATGCTTTTTTATTAATATTTATATTTGATTAGCTTTCTAATGCCCACGAACCCTTGTGTGGGTTTGAATCATGTCATTATCTTTTACTCTCTTCATGAATATCTCTAAGAAGATCCATCAGCTATATTATAACTGATGGATCATTTTAGTGATAGGCTAAGACAAATAGAATATGGTCTGTTGTATTAAAAAGTTTCCTAATCGAGATTTTAGGCAAGCATGTCTCGTTGTTCAGTGGTACAAGAATGAGTTATCATTGAGGTACACGTGGTTAGAAATGTTTATGCTCAAGAATACACCAATGTTGAAGAGACTAACACTTGATGAAAATATTATTAGGAATCTAATTGATTCTAAATCCTATATTGAGTAGAAATGTGAAAGTTGACTACTGCATAAAAGGAAGACTCAAAAATCCATCGTCCACTTCGGTCGCATTTTGCCAAATTTTTGTCGAGGACAACTTGGTTGAATCCGGCTGAATTTTTTCCAGGATCAACTTGGCCGAATGTAACCATGAGCGTTGAGCGCCACATAGAGGCTGCTAGGCACCACAAAGTTAGAGAACATCTCCACTTTGCATAAGATCTATCATTGGGCGACCAAACAGCATGGTCGGGCGCCAGCCTCATTTTTGAAGGGTGTGTCGAGCACCACCTGGAGAGCGTTGGGTGCCAGACAAACAAAAGCATATTTTCTCTTCTTTGGATGCTCGTGCCCGATAGTAGACAATTTGCATCGGGCGCCACTTTTGTTGATGTGGCAAGTTGATCCTATTTCTTCTTGATTTCTCAAGGGACAACTATCTTGGGACATTTGGAGCATGAAATACACTTCTTGGAGAGCTTGAAGGTCTACTAGGATTTGTGGGAACAATCTCTTCTTCCTCCTTGTATCTTCATCTTCTTCCACATTCTATTTTGTAAGCTTGTGTTCTCCATGACAATGGAGAGCTAAACCCATTTTGTTGGGGGTAGATATAGCCATTGAACTCTCTTGCATCTTTGAATGTTTTGAATATATACACGCTTCTTCCATTAAATGCTAATATATTTGTTTCTTTGCTTAATGTTTGATTTGATTTATCATTCATTGCATGATACTTGGTTCATTGGATATTGGAAAATATCTTTTGAAACCTAGACTTGGAACAAATACCTAATGGAACTTGTATATAGGAATAACCCATTAGTTGTCTTAAACCCTAATTCATAAAATAGGTTTGCTTATTTAGGATTCTAGGGATCAACTTCTGATAAGGAAATCTAGGCTCATTCAACTAAATGATTAGGGTTTGAGTAAACTTGTGGGTTAATATGTATATTAATGGAGAAAAGTTTGAGTATTTTAAATGCATGAGAGTGAAGTTGGTGAATTCTAACCCCAACAATATCAATCCATTTCATTTCTAGTCTTTTTCACTATCTAAGTGTTTTGAATTTCCAAACTTCACCTATTATCATTTATGCATAAATTTATTTTCTCGTACAAAACTCAAATTATGAAAATATTCTTTAGTTAAAATTAGTTATTAATTGTGCGATTAATTAGTATTGCACAATTTTCTTGGAAAACGATATTCCGGTCTTACCGGTTACTATTTGTACAGTTTGGTACTTTGCCAAAGTGTTAACAGAATTTCGGCTGAGTCAACTCCGACCGAATTAGGTCAAATCGAACCTAGTAAAATTTGGTCATACTCGGCTCTGGCCAAATTTCGATCAAGTTGGATCCGTCCAAATTCGGTCGATTTGGTGCTAGCCAAATATTTGGTCAAACTTGACCGAGTCGACTCCAACCAAAATTTGGCCGAATTCGGATAAGTCAGTCCCAACCAAATTTTGGCCAAGTCCGCACTGACCGAATTCGGCCGAGTCAATCCTGATCAACGGTTGGTTGAGTCGGTCCCGACTTTTTTTATCCTGACAATGAGAAATTCCACAACTTATGAAATTTCAATTTCTTTCTTTTTTGAGTGAATTTTAAATTCTATTATTTTAGTTATTTGAAGTACCTTCTTAAAATTCTTCAATTTCAATTCCCTTCCAATTTTCTCGTTCAAACAACTCGTTTTACTTCAAAGAAATTTAAATTCTTCAAAATAATTACTTTCTTAAATTGCATCATCCAAACACACCATTATGTTTCATTTTCAATTGAATCTCCCCAATTAATCCCTCTCGAATGACCTATCAATACAGGTATAGTTTGCCAGCTTGATAAATTCTAATAATGCACCTAAATCAGCATCATGGTTGGGGTTTACAATGTTTTAGGTTGCATTGAATGCAACGGTTTTGGTTGGTGAAGGTAGTCCAAATTCAACCTTTTCTGCATGGTTTTCACACTGTTTTTTGGCTGGACGCACCACAAACTGTAATGTTGGCTGATAATATGATTAAGATTATGATCATTTCCTTTTCAATGGCCACCAAATATTAAGTCATTCCTCATTCTGTACACTGTGTCTATTCATTCATTAATTAAAGAGTCAGCATACATGTGCCTCAGCTTTATGTATAGTATATGCATAAATAGATACCAACCACTTTTTGTACACATCACCAAAAACATGTCTAAGTTGCTTTCTGTTCGAAGAATGCCAGTTTGCTGTCTGGGACCAACTTGTTTAGAGATCATTGACTTTATGGAGCACACCTGCCTCATTAAAAAACCACACAAGTTGAAAAATCAACTCATGGAGGAAGTGCTTCAGGTTTTGTACCTCAGTTTGTTGATACATTAACATCATTTGAAGAAAAAGGATAAGCAGCTTAATGGAAAGAGTTGTTACCTTGCTTCTGTTCTGCGTTGCTTTGCTGAATAGTGTAGCAGCTACCTCTGTGAGAGAAAGTATTAATGTATTGCAATCTATCAGTGATGGCCAAGTCATTGTTTCACCTGGCAAAATCTATGCACTGGGATTCTTCAGTCCACCACAATCCAAGAACCGTTATGTGGGAATTTGGTATAATGAGATCCCAACACAGACTGTAGTATGGGTTGCCAACAGAGACAACCCTCTTCATGACTCATCAGGGGTTTTGAAGCTCGATGAAACTGGAGTTCTTGTTCTTCTCAGGCACAACAAGAGTGTGATCTGGTCTTCCAACACAACAGGCTCAGCACGACACCCGGTGGTGGCAAAACTTTTGGATACTGGAAATCTCATTGTGCAGAATGGAAACGGCAATGATGAGGCAAAGGATTTACTGTGGCAAAGTTTTGATTATCCAGTGGACACACTCTTGCCAGGACAGAAGTTTGGAAGAAATATAGTGACAGGTCTGAATCGATACTTGTCGTCATGGAATAGCTCTGAGGATCCATCTCATGGTGTATATAGTTATCAACTTGATATCACTGGATATCCACAGTTTATTTTGAGAGAAGGAACCACTAAAACATATCGTTTTGGATCATGGAATGGTGTTCAGTTCAGTGGGGCACCTCTGTTGAAACAAAGTGATTATACTAGATTTAGTTTTATTTCGAACGAGGAGGAGTTGTATTTCATGTTTGAGCATACCAACAAGTCATTTTTACATAGGATGGTGCTAACACCGGAGGGACATATACAGGGGACCTTCTGGGATAATGTACGAAAACATTGGAGCTTGCATGCACGAATTCCGGTGGATGACTGTGATTACTACGGCAAATGTGGAGCCTATGCTACCTGCAATATAGACAAAATCCCTCCATGTCAATGCTTGGATGGATTTGTGCCCAAAACGGCTGACTTGTACGGTGGTTGTGTCAGGAGAACTTCACTGAGTTGTCATGAAGATGGGTTTTTACAGGTTTCAGGGTTGAAATTACCAGACACAGAGAAATCCTGGTTTTCAAGAAATATGAGCCTTGAGGATTGTAAGATATTGTGCAGGAAAAACTGCTCCTGTAAAGCTTATGCAGCATTGGATGTGAGTAAAGGGCCCAATGGGTGTTTACTCTGGTTTAGTGATCTGGTTGACATAAGAAAATTGACCGATGTTGATGAAGATGTATACGTAAGGGTGGCTAGTTCAGAATTAGGTATGATATTGTCTCTCAATTCTGGAACTTCCCTTCTTGTTTCTTTCTTTTGTTGTCATCTTGTCACTCTTACCGTTTTGCAATATCTCTTTCTTACAGAGGCTACTAAAGGAAAGCAATTACATAAACCCAACATCCGGAAGCAAGAGAGTGTTTTCATAAGTTGTGTGTTGTTTATTGGAATTTTAGTACTATGTTTAACCTTCATCCTTTATAAACGGTTGAAGACATGGCAGAAAGGTGGTTAAGCAGTTCCTACTTATGATTTAAATTACTTGTCTTGATTCTTCTATATGTTCTTTTTACTGCAAACTTAGGCTGCTTTTTCCACAAATTTGAATCACCACTATAGGTGATGGTGTAAGCTATCAGTTAGTGCATGCAGACATGTTTTACTTAGTTACCTAATACATTTTAACTATCTTTGAGTTTATCTTTCTGTCCTTGAGATTTGGTTAACTGGTATTAATCTCAACATTATTCACAATCATTAAAGCATCAAAAGCCTTTAATGCTAGTCAATAAAGTGAGTCAATTGTCAATAGCTGCATAAAAAAGGAATTTAAACTAAGTTTGCTTTTATTCTGTTTTAGACTTGGGTGAGGCAGATTAAGGTACAAAGAGTACAGAACACAGCATATTCTACGATTCAACTTCTTTATTCCTTACACATGCCAATTACTATATTGCAGGAAAGATGGAAGGTAATCTAGAACCAGACGTGAGTGTAATAAATGATCACGAGAGTAAAGATCTAGAGTTACCCATGTTTGAGTTGTCTACAATTACTTCTGCAACCAACAACTTTTCACCTGACAACAAACTTGGAGAAGGTGGCTTTGGATCAGTTTATAAGGTAATGAAATGATAAAATGTCTTCATTAGCATGGAATGCATGATATTTAGTAATTGTATATATTTTTAGCAGTGTTCTACCACTATGGTAAAATAATGGTTAGAGATGATAATTATAAGAGACAGAACTTGTAACAACGTCTTTTTCTGGAAGAAATTTAGGAACTATTTGTTTTAAGAAAGTATTTTCTGTTTTCCATTTTTTGTTACAATAAAACATGTTTCCTTATTTTTGCTTTATTTATTGTTCTCAAAACTATTTTATAGGAAATCTTGACAGACAGATTTTGTTTTGTCTATTTGTTATGCAAATATATTTAAAAACAGATAACAGATTAAAACCAATATTATTTTTTTAAATTAAAAATGAAAACAAAAAATAAAGGCAAAAATATTCAAATTAGTAAACCTTGTAGGTTTAGCTGATCTGCAGATGACTATAGTTCTGATTCTATGCATCTTTTCTTCTATGAAGTCGCTGCTCTTGTCTAGTTCCTATATATCAACATTTCATGGATCATGTTATTGAAGTTCTTTGTAAAACCAAATTGAATCTTGGAACATATGAACTGAATGATGAAATTTATGTGACATATTTTAGTACAAAACGAAGTCTATTCATAGCATAATTTGTCACAAATTTCAGGGAATCCTGGCCGATGGAGGAGAAATAGCAGTGAAGAGGCTCTCTATGAATTCCAAACAAGGACTTCCAGAGTTCAAAAATGAAGTTATGCATATTGCAAAGCTTCAGCACAGGAATTTAGTGAGGCTACTAGGGTACTGCCTTCAAGCAGGAGAAAGATTGCTTGTTTATGAATTTATGCCCAACAAAAGCTTGGATTCCTTCATATTTGGTTTGTTTCCAAAGAAACCTTACTGATTGTTTCACTCATTCCGGATTATATTTTCATTTGTTGGATTGGATTCTCTTAGCTTGAAATTTATTGCAATTAAACAGATACGTACAAGAAAATCATGCTAGAAAGGAAATAATTTTCCTCTACCAGTTATTTATCATGGCATGAGGAAGAGATATTAATTTATTTTGCATTGTCCTTCTATAATCTATCTACATAGAAACTACCGAAATAGCTCTCTCACTATCTAAAACTTGGCCACATTTTTCACAGATGAAAACAAGAGCATGTTACTAGATTGGCCCAGGAGAATGCTGATTATCAACGGGGTTGCACGGGGTCTTCTTTATCTTCATCAAGATTCAAGGCATAGAATAGTTCATAGAGATCTCAAAGCGGGTAATGTTTTGTTAGATAGTGAAATGAACCCAAAAATCTCAGACTTTGGACTGGCTAGAAGCTTTGGAGGAAATGAAATCGAAGCAACCACAAAACATGTAGTTGGAACCTAGTAAGTGTTGATTACTCCAATGTAGTATGAATATGATCGCTTGACACTGTCTTAAAGTGATTCTTGGTGCATGTGATTGTAGTGGCTATCTTCCTCCAGAGTACATAATCGATGGAGCTTATTCAACAAAGTCAGATGTTTTCAGCTTTGGTGTGCTGATATTGGAGATAGTGAGTGGGAAGAGAAATAAAGGGTTCTGTCATCAAGATAATCTTCTGGCACATGTAAGAATGAACTTGAAACTTAACCACCTTTGAGATGTTTCTGCTGATAAACAAATGGTTTGAAAAATTATGCAGGTATGGAAACTGTTTACTGAAGGGAAATGTTCTGAAATAGTTGATGCAGCAATAACAGAGTCAGTTCATTTGTTTGAAGCTCTAAGAACAATTCATGTGGGACTACTGTGTGTGCAACTAAATCCTGAAGACAGGCCAAACATGTCATCTGTGGTTATGATGTTGACCAGTGAATCTGCACTGCCTCAGCCAAACTTGCCTGGATTCTTTACAAGTACAAGCATGGCTGGTGATAGTTCATCATCAAGCAGTCATAAACAATACACAAATAATGACTTGTCACTTAGCATAATGTCTGCTAGATAGTTGCATTTATAAGCTTATTTTGGATTCGTTTAATAAAGTACTGACTAATGCAGACTGCTTCTCTTATATGTATAGTTCTGCTATCTGACACAAGTTATTGCAAAATATTTCAAATTGAACATAACTAAATTTGTTACCAAAAATATTCTAATTTATCAATTAATGAACTTGATAAGAAAACTTATTTGTGTGAGTGTTGTGTTATCACAAACAAAATATATGACAATAAATGACTAATTTCATATTTTTTGTTGGTTTGTTTAATTTGATTGTAGTTGGATGATAGAATAAAAAACTTCTACCTGTGATTTTATATGCTATTTATTCTTTCAAAGTTGGTTGATTAAGTGGAGAGACAGAGATACAGGGAGACAGCTTGATGAAAGAAAATAATAAGTTGGTCGGGAAAAAATATAACAGATATTGTGTTTTATGTCGGGTAGATACTATTAATAAATGTATATTAAGAAAGATGTTTGTCGAATTTTTCTTCCTCTTATTTTTTTTATCATTTATTTAATTTTTAGTGTTTTGTGCAACTAAAAATATTAAGTTTTTTAAATATATTATTGAAACGAATTAATTATATATTATCTATTATAAATTAATAATAATAAATTTAATATTAAAATATTACTATTTTTATAATAATAAAGCTAATAGCATTAAGAATATTTAGTATTTTCTAATATTAATAATTATAACTACAAGATTATATTAACAACGTATTATTAATAATTATTATATTACTATTTTTATTCACAATTTGTTGAAATTTGAAATTGTGCGCTTGACTCCTTTAGAACAATCTTGTACACCTAATACAAGTGTTTGACTTCTGTGTTACAACAATTACCTTGAAATTGCACCACTTTTTGTAAAACGACCAAAAATTCTAGCCTATTAATTTATTTGTAACCAAATAATGTTGATATAAGCTTTGCAATGCCATTATCAAATAGAATGATAATGGTGAAATCCTCTAATGGGTTCTGCAAGTTTCATGAATAATATGAATTTGGTATAACTTTATTTGCACACTTAACATATAAGATTTATTTATGAAACTTTCCTCTCATAATTGTAAATTTCCACTTTTTGTATAGTTGGTTCTTGATACTGCATTTCATCGTGCCAATGATTCCTTAGTTCTGTGTGATGTTTCATCCCAATTAAAGGACAAGGAAAAAAACTGACTTGGTCAGGTTGCATTAAATGCTATGCTAAATGGCAGATTCCAAGTCACAATAATTGACTTGCATCGAGTTACATTCAACATCCATATGACTCGGTCTTTTCCATCATTAATTTGAACAAATGGACCTTCATCATCAAAACC
>Ga0209389_1001775_pt1 | contig 15694 bp, 14 predicted proteins | sample CowpearedBW_FD_187526 | JGI IMG/M metagenome (GOLD analysis project Ga0209389, IMG submission 187526) | Root nodule microbial communities of legume samples collected from California, USA - Cow pea red BW (SPAdes) (version 2) | ecosystem: Host-associated > Plants > Roots > Nodule | place: USA...
CGCGGTGGATGGCACCGGCTTCGCCGGTGTTCGCGGGTAAACCCGCTCCTACACCGATGGCGCTGGATCACACTCGCCTCAGGCCGACACGCCCCGTTGTAGGAGCGGGCTTGCCCGCGAATCAGGCAGCGCTGGCCTGCCTGAGTGGTAGACCATTCTTGAATTACTTCAATCTTGAATTTTTTTATTAAGTCAAGATCCACCCTGTTCAAATCCTTCCCAGCGTGCTACAAACTGGTTAAGCAATGATCTAGCTGCTTGATAACGAAGGGAAAAATATGACGAAGTCGGAGCTGATCGAACGTATTGTCACCCATCAGGGGCTGCTCTCGTCCAAGGATGTGGAGCTGGCCATCAAGACCATGCTTGAGCAGATGTCGCAATGCCTGGCTACCGGCGATCGCATCGAGATCCGCGGTTTTGGCAGCTTCTCGCTGCACTATCGCGCCCCCCGCGTGGGCCGTAACCCGAAGACCGGCCAGTCGGTCAGCCTCGAAGGCAAGTTCGTGCCGCACTTCAAACCTGGCAAAGAGCTGCGTGATCGGGTCAATGAAGAAGACGAGGCTGAAGCCTGATCTACCAAGGAGAGAATTCTGATGCGTAACCTCAAGCGCGCCCTGGCGGCAGTGTTCGTGCTGCTGTTGGCGGCTGTGGTGCTGTTCTTCGTGCTGGAGAACCAGCAAGCCGTGTCATTGGTCCTGTTCGGTTGGGCTACGCCAGCCATGCCGGTTGCTGTTCTGGTATTGGCTGCCTTGGTCATTGGCCTGGCGGTCGGGCCATTGCTGGGGGCTTACGGCGTGCAGCGCAGCAAGCGCAAGATCAGGGCTTCTGCCCGTCAGGCGGCACTGAACGGCAACTAAGGAAATTTCCTACACCTATTAAAGAAAGGTTCACCTATGCATGCGTCGGCTGTCATGGAGTAATAGCCCACTTCATTTTCGGTCCAGGCGAGTGTGCGCAGCATGGAATATCCCAGCCTTTCCCATCACGGTGGTACCCGGGGTGTCACCGGGTCCTGTCACCAGCTGCACCTCGGCCCATCCACCAGTTTGCTGGTCGACTGCGGGCTGGAGCAGGGAAGTGATGCGCCGCCCGGTGCAGCATCCGCCCCCCTCGCTTTTGATATCCAGGGTATTCAGGCCCTGGTCATCACCCATGTCCATCTCGACCATGTTGGGCGCATCCCTGCGCTGCTGGCAGCGGGTTACCGTGGCCCTATCCTGTGCAGCGAGCCCTCGGCCCGGCTGCTGCCGCTGGTACTGGAAGACGCCTACAAGCTGAGCATCAGCAGCGAGCCTGCGCAGGTGGCGCGCTATCTCGACTTCATCCGTGACCTGATCGTGCCGCTGCCCTTTGAGCAGTGGCACACGGTGGTTGAGTACCCTGGTCTTGCCTGCCGTATTCGCCTCCAGCGTGCAGGGCATTTGCTGGGTTCCGCTTATGTCGAGTGTGATATGCAGCATGAGCACACCAACGCCCGGTATGTGTTTTCTGGTGACCTGGGCGCTTGTGGCAACCCGCTGCTGCGCCCGGTGCAACCTCCGGAGCGTGCCGATGTACTGGTGCTGGAAAGCACCTACGGCGACCGCCTGCACCCACGGGCAGGCGACCGCCGTCAGCAGCTGGAAGACGCCATCGACCGAGCCCTCGCCGACAAGGGCACCCTCCTGATTCCCGCATTCAGTCTTGGTCGTACGCAGGAGCTGCTGTACGAGCTGGAAGACATTCTGCACCGCAAAGCCCTACTGAACACTACCGGTCCGGCTCCGGACGGTGAGCCAATCGACTGGTCACAGTTGCCCATCATCCTCGATTCGCCCTTGGCTCAGCGCATCACCAGCGTGTACCGGGAGCTGCACGAATACTGGAATGCAGAAGCCAGGGCGCGTGTTGCAGCAGGGCGCGATCCACTCGGCTTCAGCCAACTGATCAGTGTGGACACCCATGCCCGCCACCAGCAGGTGGTCAATTACCTCAAGAGCACTGGGCGACCGGCGATCGTGATTGCCGGCAATGGCATGTGTTCGGGTGGGCGCATCGTCAATTACCTCAAGGCCATGCTGGGGGATTCGCGGCATGAGGTGATGTTTGTGGGGTACCAGGCTAAGGGGACGCCGGGGGCGGTGATACAGGCCAGCGAAGGGGCGGAAGGGTTTGTACAGATTGACCTAGATGGAGATATGCATGATGTGCGGGCGAAAGTCATATCGATGCACGGCTACTCCGGGCATGCGGACCAAGGGGGCTTGGTACGGTTTGCCATGGGAGGCAGAACGCCAGCGGGGAGGGTATTGCTTGTGCACGGAGACAGCAGTGCCAAGGAAGGATTGGCCAAGGCTCTGAGGCGGCGGATTGGCCAAATGGGGTGTCGTGCGGAGGTCATTGTCGCCTGATGCTCGCTCTTGGTCTGGCGAGAGCGGATGAGAGCATGAGGTGCGTTTCGCTGTAAGCTGTATGGAGTGTCTGAAGGGTTGGCCATCGTAGTGTGCGCTAAGTGAATATTCCGGCAAGAGAGTGAGTCGCAAGAGTGAGAGTGTTGGTGACGGGGGCTTCCGGCTTTGTCGGCGGAGCTTTGATCGAGCAACTTCGGCTCGATGATGGTTTACAGCTACGGTTGGCCCAGCGGCGAGCCATCGAAGTGCCGTTCGCCGAGTGCATTCAAGTTGGCGATATAAATGGTGCAACCGATTGGCAAACGGTACTGGCGGGTGTGGATGTAGTTGTGCATCTGGCTGCTCGAGCGCACATACTGCATCACCGCGACGCCGATCCACTGGCGATGTTCAGGGAGGTCAACACCCAAGGCACATTGAACCTGGCGCGTCAGGCGGCTTTCGCCGGGGTCAGGCGATTTGTCTTCATCAGCAGTATTGGTGTGAATGGCGCGCAAACGAAGGGTCAGGCTTTTAACGAGCGAAGTGCGGTATCGCCTCATTCACCCTATGCGCAATCCAAATACGAAGCGGAATGTGGATTGCTCAACATGGCAGAGTCGGGCGTTATGGAGGTCGTCATCATCCGGCCGCCGATGATTTTCGCAGCGCACGCGCCGGGTAATTTTGCACGGCTACTGAAGCTGACATCCCTTCCTGTGCCTTTGCCGTTCGGCGGGATGGATAATCTGAGAAGTCTGGTTTCGCTGCAGAACCTGATTGGTTTTATCGAACTTTGTGTCAAAAGTCCGCACGCGGCGAACGAGGTCTTCCTGATTTGTGACGGTGATGATGTTTCGACGGAGGAAATGGTTCGCCGGCTGGCTAAGGGTATGGGTTGTCGCCGTTGGTTGCTGCCATTTCCCAAAACCATCCTTCACTGGATGGCAATATTGACCGGCAGGGAAAGCATGTATATCCAGCTTTTTGGCTCGCTTCAAATTGATGCAGGCAAAGCGCGTGAATTATTGCAATGGGAACCGCGCGTGAGCACGCATCAGGGGCTCGAGGAGGCAGGTAGAAGGTACAAGGCTGGATGAATCGGCCCTTCCTGAATATGATGACTGCCAGTTGCGCAATGCAGTTGTCATGCTCGTGTGCCAAGACCTCGCCATGCGACTGACATGTTCGCTGCAGCTCACTGTAGAGATGACTCTGGGCCTGGAGGGCTGGGTGTCAGCCACCAGCTTATTAGAAGCGCCCGAAACCGCCTGCACCTATTATCTGGAAACTCATCGCCAATGAGCCTTCTCTGGCTGCTTCCTATTGCTTTTGTCCTATCGTTCGGCCTGACGGCTGCCCTGCGCCAATACGCCTTGTCGCAGAGCCTGCTGGATATCCCCAATGCACGTAGCTCGCACAGCATGCCGACGCCGCGCGGAGGTGGCGTTGCAATAGTTCTGACTTTTCTGCTCGCATTGGTGTTTTTAGGCGTATCCGGCAATGTTCCCGTCAGGATCTGTATGGCGCTGGGTGGATCTGGTGCAATGGTAGCCGTCATCGGCTTCATGGACGATCATGGTCACGTGGCGGCCCGTTGGCGTCTGCTGGCGCACTTCATGGCCGCTGCGTGGTCTCTGTACTGGTTGGGAGGTATGCCCCAGCTTTCGGCATTCGGCATGTCTGTCGAGCCGCGGGTAGTCGGTAGTATCTTTGGGTTGTTGTACCTCGTCTGGACGCTCAACCTCTACAACTTCATGGATGGGATCGATGGCATCGCCAGTGTGCAGGCAATCACTGTCTGCCTTGGGGCTTGCCTGATTTATGGCCTGACCGGCCACCTGGCAGCTATCTGGGGGCCACTGCTGCTTGCGGTCTCCGTCACAGGTTTCCTGTGTTGGAATTTCCCACCCGCGCGAATTTTCATGGGCGATGCAGGTAGTGGGTTTCTGGGGGTTGTGTTGGCCGGGCTTTCGCTCCATGCGGCCTCGCTAGATAGCGAACTCTTTTGGTGCTGGCTGATTCTCATGGGCGTATTCGTGGTCGATGCCACGTTCACCCTTCTACGCCGACTATTGCGCGGGGACAAGGTGTATGAGGCGCATCGGAGCCATGCTTACCAATACGCTGCGCGTCATTTCGGCAGGCATTTACCAGTCACCGTGGCCGTTGTGCTGATAAACCTGTGCTGGTTATTGCCAATCGCTGTCGCGTGCACCATCTTTGGTCTTGGCGGGACAGGGCTGCTAATCGCCTACGCGCCACTGGTGGTGCTGGCGCTCAGGTTTCATGCGGGAGAGCGAGAGACGGATGTTGGTGAGGGATAGGCGGCGTTGCGCTTGTAAAGGTGCTTCAATGAGTACTATGGGCGAGTGTTCGTCAATAAAGCGCCATATGCAGGGAGAAGTCGATGAGCGGCGATAACCTGTTGGACAGGCTGCGAGTTTTCTTGGTCGCGTTGCCGAGGCGCCAGAAGAGGTTGATTCAGGTCGTAACTGATGTTTTGCTCATCTGGCTTGCCCTCTGGCTTGCATTTCTCGTGCGCTTGGGCATCGATGATCTTTCCGGTCCGCTCAAAGAGCACGCATGGTTGTTCGCCTTCGCTCCAATCGTGGCCATTCCGCTTTTCACACGGTTTGGAATGTACCGTGCGGTCATGCGTTATTTTGGCAATGACGCACTGATCGCCATCATCAAGGCGGTCAGTCTCTCGTCGTTGATACTTTCCGTGGTCGTTTTCTGGTACAGCAATCATCAGGCGATCGTGCCGCGGTCGATCGTCTTCAATTACTGGTGGTTGAGCCTGGTCATCATCGGTGGTTTGCGGTTGCTGATGCGCCACTATTTTATGGGGGACTGGTTTGCCGGCGCTCACGTGATGCCTTTTGCGGGCCGAGATGACGGCTTGACCAAGGTCGCCATCTACGGAGCTGGAACAGCGGGCAACCAATTACTGGCCGCCTTGCGCATGGGCCGTCTGATGCGCCCGGTGGCTTTCCTCGACGATGATGGCGACTTGTCCGGGCGGGTCATTTCCGGTTTGCAGGTCTACAAGCCCAAGCACCTTCAGCAACTGATCAATGAAACGGGCGCTCAGGAAATCCTACTGGCGCTGCCTTCGGCTACGCGGGCCCGCCGAAAAGAAATTCTTGGCTTCCTCGAGCCGTTCCCTTTGCATGTGCGCAGTGTTCCTGCTTTTGCCGATCTTGCTAGCGGCAGGGTGAAGGTAGGGGATATTCAAGACGTCGACATCGCCGATTTGCTCGGGCGCGATGCAGTGCCTGCGCAAAAAGAGTTGCTGGTGCGTTGCATTGAGAAACAGACCGTTCTGGTAACGGGGGCAGGCGGCTCGATCGGCTCCGAGCTGTGCAGGCAGATCATTGGCCTGGGCCCCAAGACGCTGCTGCTGTTCGATCATAGCGAGTACAACCTCTACACTATCCTCTCTGAACTTGAGCAGCGCATCAGCCGCGAGTCATTGTCCATACGTTTGTTGCCAATCCTCGGTTCTGTTCGTAATCAGGCACACCTGCTGGATGTCATGAAAGCCTGGCGTGTGGACACCGTCTATCACGCGGCGGCCTACAAGCATGTGCCAATGGTCGAGCACAATATGGCAGAGGGTGTGCTGAACAATGTCATCGGTACCCTCCACACTGCACAGGCGGCACTGCAGGCAGGCGTCGCCAATTTCGTGCTTATCTCCACGGACAAAGCGGTACGCCCCACCAATGTGATGGGCAGCAGCAAAAGGCTTGCAGAAATGATTCTGCAAGCTTTGAGTCGTGAAATGGCGCCGGTCATGTTCGCTGACAGTGGCAAGGTATCCAGGGTCAACAAAACGCGCTTTACCATGGTTCGTTTTGGAAATGTGCTGGGTTCGTCGGGCTCGGTTGTGCCGCTATTTCATAAGCAGATCAAATCAGGGGGGCCTCTCACGGTCACGCACCCCAAGATCACCCGCTATTTCATGACCATTCCCGAGGCTGCGCAACTGGTGATCCAGGCCGGGTCGATGGGAACGGGCGGGGATGTGTTCGTGCTCGATATGGGTGAACCGGTGCGCATCGTTGAACTCGCCGAAAAGATGATCCACCTGTCTGGCCTGAGTGTGCGTTCAGAGCGCAATCAACAGGGCGATATTGCCATCGAGTTCACGGGATTGCGGCCGGGTGAAAAACTGTATGAAGAATTGCTGATTGGTGATCAGGTAGTGAGCACGGACCATCCGATGATCATGGCTGCGCATGAGGATCACCTGTCCTGGGATGTGCTCAAAGATAAGCTTTCCGCGCTGCTCGCAGCGATTTCCACGGATGATTATGTTCGTGTCCGGCAGTTGCTGCGTGAAACGGTCAGCGGTTATTCGCCTGACGGTGAGATTGTTGATTGGATTCACACCCAACGCAGGGTCGATTCTTGAAAAAACGTCCGGCGCAGTCATTGCCCGCTGGTCAGAAGTTTCGAGCGCTCAAGGGCTTACGTTGGTGTCGGTGTGATTATGTTATCAAGGGTAGCGGTTTTGTATGTAGAATCCTTTGTCGTTTTCGCTTAGGTAAGTTTGCCTCTATTGAATCGTGGGAACGCAAAAGTGGCATCGCTTGTGGTCATTTTGTGCCGTTGCTTCCATGGATAGGGTGAATACTTTTCGATTTTTGTCAGGCCCCAAGGTAGAAAATTCTCGTGAAGATTTTAGTAACAGGTGGTGCAGGCTTTATTGGCTCAGCCGTCATTCGGCACATCATTTCCAATACGGCTGACTCTGTAGTCAACGTCGACAAGCTCACCTATGCGGGGAACCTCGAGTCTCTGCAATCCGTCGCTCAGAATCCACGGTATGCCTTTGAGCACGTTGACATCTGCAGTCGTGAGGAGATGGATCGGGTGTTCCGCGAACATCAGCCTGATGCGGTGATGCACCTGGCTGCCGAGTCCCATGTCGACCGCTCTATCACCGGGCCGTCGGCGTTCATCGAAACCAATATCATTGGTACCTACGTCCTGCTCGAAGCCGCGCGTGGCTACTGGTCCGGGCTCGACGAAGCACGTAAGTCGGCATTCCGTTTCCACCATATTTCCACTGACGAAGTCTATGGTGACCTGGAAGGGCCGGAAGATCTCTTCACCGAAACGACCCCCTACCAGCCAAGCTCCCCGTACTCGGCGAGCAAGGCCAGTTCCGACCACCTGGTACGCGCCTGGGCCCGCACTTATGGGCTGCCGACCCTGGTGACCAACTGCTCGAACAACTACGGGCCGTTCCACTTCCCTGAAAAACTGATCCCGCTGGTGATTCTCAACGCACTGGAGGGCAAGCCGCTGCCTATTTATGGCAAAGGGGATCAAATCCGCGACTGGCTGTTTGTCGAAGATCATGCGCGTGCGCTGTATAAGGTCGTGACCGAGGGTGAAGTCGGCGAAACGTACAATATCGGTGGCCACAACGAGAAGCAGAACATTGAAGTTGTGCGAACTGTTTGCGAGTTGCTTGATGAACTGCGCCCTGACTCCGCGTTCGCTCCGCATTTCAACCTGGTGACCTACGTTACCGACCGACCTGGCCATGACGTACGTTATGCGATCGACGCCAGCAAGATTCAGCGCGAACTGGGTTGGGTGCCGGAGGAGACCTTCGAGTCCGGTATTCGCAAGACTGTTGAGTGGTACCTCAGCAATGCGGAGTGGGTAGCGCACGTCAAGAGTGGCAGCTACCAGCAGTGGATCGACACGAATTACACCGCGCGTGCTGAAAAGCCATGAAGGTTCTGTTGCTGGGTAAAGACGGACAGGTTGGCTGGGAGTTGCAACGTGCCCTGGTAGTCATGGGTGAGATCGTCGCCTTGGGCCGGAATCCGGTGTCCACCTCATATGGCACGCTCAGCGGTGATTTGTCGGACCTGGACGGGTTGCGCCAGACCATCCGTGCTGTTGCGCCTGATCTTATCGTAAATGCCGCAGCGTACACTGCTGTCGACAAGGCGGAGACTGAGCAGGAACTCGCCCGTAAGGTCAATGCCTTGGCTAGCGGGGTGATTGCTGAAGAGGCAAAGCGTCTGGATGCATTGTTCGTGCATTACTCCACGGACTATGTGTTCGATGGTGCGGGTACAAGCCCCTGGAAAGAAAGTGATAGCGTATCGCCGGTAAACTATTACGGCGCCACCAAGCTTGAGGGTGAGCAACTGATTGTGGCGTCTGGGTGCAAACACCTGATCTTCCGCACCAGTTGGGTCTACGCAGCGCGAGGCAACAACTTCGCCAAGACCATGCTACGTCTGGCCAAAGAGCGGCAGATCCTGAATATCATCGCGGACCAGATTGGTGTGCCGACCAGTGCCGAGCTATTGGCCGATGTTGCGGTGCATGCAGTGCAGAAGACACTGAACAATCCCAGCCTGTGCGGGATTTACCACCTGGCTCCCGCGGGTGAGACGTCTTGGCACGCATACGCGACCTATGTCATTGCGTCTGCGCGAGCACACGGCGAGCCGTTAGCAGTGGAAACGATCAATCCAATTGCTACCACGGAATATCCGACGCCTGCAAATCGTCCGTTGAACTCACGTCTGGATACAACAAAGCTACGCGATGCTTTCGCTTTGCAATTGCCGGACTGGAAAGTCGGTGTAACTCGAATGCTCATGGAAATCTTGAATAAATGAACGCAATCAATCGTAAAGGAATCATCCTGGCAGGCGGTTCGGGAACGCGTTTGCACCCGTTGACCTTGGGTGTTTCCAAGCAAATGCTGCCAATCTACGACAAGCCGATGATCTTCTATCCGCTGTCGGTACTCATGCTGGCGGGTATGCGTGAGATCCTGATCATTTCGACGCCTGACGATCTGCCGGCGTTTCGCAAGTTGCTCGGGGATGGCAGCCAATATGGCATTCAGTTGAGCTACGCGGAGCAACCCAGTCCGGGTGGCTTGGCTCAAGCATTCATTATTGGCGAAGAATTTATCGGCAATGACCCTTGCTGCTTGATCCTCGGTGACAATATTTTCTATGGTCAGCATTTTTCGGATAATTTGCGCGCCGCTGCCGAGCAAAAAGACGGTGCTACGGTATTTGGCTATCACGTGAACGATCCCGAGCGCTTTGGTGTCGTTGAATTCGACAAAAATGGCCGCGCCCTTAGCATTGAGGAAAAGCCCGCAGCACCGAAGTCCAACTATGCTGTGACCGGTTTGTATTTCTACGATAACGACGTGGTCGAGATCGCCAAAAGCATCAAGCCTTCCGCGCGCGGTGAGCTCGAAATCACCGATGTCAACCGTGCCTATTTGGACAGGAAGTCGCTTACGGTGCAGATGCTGGGTCGCGGTTTTGCTTGGCTGGACACAGGCACCCATGAGTCGCTGCTAGAGGCTAGCCATTTTGTTCATACAATCGAGCAGCGCCAAGGCTGGAAAGTAGCGTGCCTTGAGGAAATTGGCTATGCCAACGGCTGGATTTCGAAAGAACAAGTCGCCGCTCAAGCGGAGAGGCTGAAAAAGACGGGTTATGGCCAGTACCTGCAAAAGTTGCTGGAAGTGGGGGCTCACTGAGTCTCTTGTCCTCACATTAGCAAGGTAGCTAGCAGCATGTCCGACAATCACCCACGGGTTGCAGTGCTGCTGGCAGCATACAACGGCATGGCCTGGATAGAACAGCAAGTTGCCTCTATCCTGGCGCAAACCGGTGTCGTTGTAACTATCTACATTAGTATTGACCCCTCATCTGACGGGACAGAAGCCTGGTGCAATGAATATGCGATCAGTCATCCTACAATACACGTTCTGCCGCCATCGGGTAGGTTTGGGGGGGCTGCACCTAATTTCTTTCGGTTGATTCGGGATGTTGACCTCTCGGCGTACGATTACGTTTCGTTCTCCGATCAAGACGATATCTGGTGTCCAAACAAGCTCGAGAGGGCAACGATGACGCTACGTGTCGGTGGCTTTGACGGTTATTCAAGTAACGTTTTCGCTTTCTGGCCAGATGGCCGCCGCATGCTCGTGGACAAGGCACAACCGCAGGTGCAATGGGATCACTTCTTTGAGGCCGCAGGGCCTGGATGCACTTATGTAGTTACGCAGAGGTTGGCGGTGGCATTCAAGCGTCTGATCGAAGAACGCTGGCTACAGGTGCAGGAAGTTGCGCTACACGATTGGCTATGCTATGCGTTTGCACGCAATGCTGGGTTCCAATGGTTCATCGACCCCGTTGCCTGGATGGATTATCGGCAGCATTCGTGTAATCAGGTCGGCGTTAACGCGGGCCTGGGTTCCGCTGTCAAGCGGGTCAGCAAAGTCTTCCATGGTTGGTGGTTTTCTCAGGTAAGACTTATCTGTGAGCTAACTGCCAAAAATGCAGATGGCGGTCAGGTGAAAAGACCGGAGCTTTACGGAAGGCTGGCAATGATAAGATTGATGATTCAGTCAAGAAAATGTCGTAGGCGACCGCGCGATCAATTAGTATTTGCCGCATTGTGCATTCTGTTAGTGTTTCGCCAACGCTGAGCGTTGGTGTTGCGGTCCCTATCATTCCATAGTACCTGCCACAGTTTTTCCAAGCGCCCGCCTATCTGCTGGCTTTTATATGCCTGCGCTGATAGTAGAAGATCGGTACGTCAGCCTTCTTGGCACTGACCGGTAATAAATTATAAGCGAGCTATAAACCCCACCTGTTTCATAAAGGGGGAGAGGTCAGGTATTCGAGTCGGTGGCCTGCCCCGCTTGAGTCCTTTACCCTAACAGTGGGTCGCCTAGCTGTCGACCTCGCTCCAATCCCGCTACCGTCAACTAGATCGATTGTGTTCGATCCATGAAATTACCTACCGCCAGATGGGATTCATGGATCGAAATGATACAGTGCTAAAAAACTTCACACTGTGACTCTAATCTGAAATGCAAGTCATGAAAGTCTGTATGGGTGCGGTGCCTGATGATCAGGCACTGCGTGAGACAGCTATGGATGATGTGAAATCCTGTACCACGACCAGCCATCAGCACTGAGAAGCTTCACAAGGGTAGGGTTAGTGGCAAGCTCGGTATCCTCCGAGGAAGGCGAGGCCAAGACGGTGGCTCCCGTGAGCGCGAAGTCGAATACACCACTTGTGACGTTCACTCTCACAACATCCGGTTGTGGGGTTGTGATCACAAAAGGCGTGCTGTTATTGTTCTTCGTAGAGGTGAAAAACAAGTGCTGGTAACGATTGTAGATATCCAAGTATTTGTGCTCTGGGTCGAGTGACTTCCAGATTTTTATTTGAGGATAATAATAGATGCCATTCGTTGTGTGAGTGCCACTGGCAACTAGGAACATAGATGGAAGCATGTTGTTCAAGGTTACGATCTTGTCGGAGCTGCTGATCACTGATCCGGAGGCCGTCGTTAGCTTGTTCGAAACGTTTTGGGGGGCAATGCTGAGAGGATTCATGGTGGCTGTGGTTGCAATGCCGAGCCCCAAACTTATCGCCAAGAACTGTTTTTTGTTTCCTGTCACCAGGAAGTATCCGATTGCTGCGGTGGTGATCAGTACGCCCAGCATTACACTATTCGACAAGCCGGCAAGAATGCTGTCATCAAGGTCGTGAGTGTTTTTATAAACGATATAGATCCATGCGATTGATGTGAGTGCTGCGATCGACCTTTCAAACATAGTTGACTCTTCACGCTGCGTTCGCGAAATCAGCATGCAAGAAAGGATCAGTGTACTCAGGCCGAGGCTGAGATCTGCTCGGTTGGAGGGTACCCGCCCCCACATTGAGTACTTTGCAAATGCTTCGGGTACCCCTACGGTCATGAAAATCAGAGAAAATGATATAAAGATAGCCAGTGATATCTCAATGGCGCCAAGCGCTCTTCTTCGTGCGGCCAGTAGGAACGCGGCAATTAGAGGCAGTAGTACATAATAGAATGAGGCAATTTCGCTTTGATTGCTCAACGGGCTTGAGAGGCGGTGCAGTGTCTCAATGTTGGTGAAGCCGCGTAGGATGAATGGTAGTGATAAGTTTCCGCCCAGTACAGTCGTGCGTTGCCCTGGATATACAGTATTCTCCATTGCTTCAATTGCTGGCTTGGCATCTTTCCACCAGAGCCCAACTAGTATCCCACTTACCATGAGGGAGAGGGATATGAAGCCTAAGGTGGAGATATTTAGTTTTTTGTATAACTTATCTCTGATAGCTATGCCAATCGTCAGTGCTACAAAAACGTATCCTAGCGAGACTTGCCATGGAGGGTACAGGACGAAAACGAATCCGGCGAATGCGATGCCGAGTAATAGACTATAAATCGCTTTGCACGATGCATTCTTTGCATTGATTAGTTTTATGCATGCCAAAAAAACAATGCATGGGAAAAGTGTCGCGTAAGCGGGCCAGAATGACCAGCCGACTACATAAGGGGATACGTTGAAAATGAGTGCGCCGAGAAAATTGCTACGCCACTGTCCTGGAATCAAAATGCATAAAACTGCCCACAGCGCGAGCAGGCAACTGAAGAAAGGGAAGCACCAGTCCCACGCGAGGGCGCGCTTCAGATCGAATAGGAAGAAACCCCAGGTTGCAGGCTTTGCAATCTGCGAAATGTGCGCAACAGGCACACCGGTCATTCCGATGATGAGCATGTTTTGGCCATCTTCACCATGATTGGTGTTGATGATCGGATTAGCGGGTTTATGATTGTATTGGGCTATTGCGAGCGGGGTGAGAACCAACCATTCATCACTACGTATCGGCTGCTCATTTCCCCAGATTTTAATGAGGTCGCTACTGATAAAGGGAGTTTGCCGGATTCCCAAGTTTACAGATGAGCCCGTTAGTCCAAGTGTCACGCAAGTGGTAAAAACTAGAGTGATAACGCCTGCAAACAGGTGAGGTGCATACGTTCTTGACTTGAGCAGTCTGTTAGAAATATTTTCAGCGAAGAAAAATGCGAACAGTGCTAGTGCAAGGCTAATGATAATTATGGTTTTGGTGGCGCGAATAAGTGTTTTTTGCTTTTTTTCATCGTTGCTGGCTGTTGCTGTTCCTGGAGACTCGCTTGTGCCAAGGCTTAAAGCTGGTCCAGTGTCTGGAATTGCTTGTACTTCTATCTTGTGGCTGCTGGAGGAGGTGTCATCATTGAGTTGTAGTGATAGACGCCATCCGGATTGAAGCCAATCCGGTCTTTTTGTGGAGCTTACTACATCAGGCCTTTCAACGCGTTCAAATGGGCCCTTGTATATCTGCTTGCCATCAATAGATACACTTAATGCTACTATCCGTTGAGTGGGAGTTGCGCCGCCAGCCCAACCTTGGAGAATGAGCTTTCCTCTGTCTATCTGAACTGAATCCACATAGCCATCACCATTGCTAGGCGTACCCCATGCGGCAGTACTCGAGATACTTGCGACCGCTGTGAACATGACCGCTATCAGGAATGACCAGAATGCTCTGGGTGCAACCTTAACGATGGAGTAATTCTTCATGGAGTACGCTCAGGCTCTAACCGTGATGATAATTCCAGCGATAATCACTGCAACACCGATGAAATATTGGGTTTGAAATTTTTCACCGAAGATCAAGTGGCTACCTATAGGGACCAACACGAAGGCCAGGGCCATAAGAGGATAAACTTTTCCGAGTTCAATCTTCTGTAGCACCCATACCCAGGCAATCGTTGTGATTCCATAGAGTGCGAATGCTGCAAAGAGTGTTGCCAGAAAATTGACGTCGAAAACACTTCCCGCTCGATGCAAGGCCGATGCACTAACCTTGAAGAGGATCTGTCCTGCAGCGATACCCAAAACGCAAATTAAGGCAATGATATAAGTCATTTACTGAGCTGCCTTGTTTGTTCTTTTCATCGGATGTAATGGGCGTTTTGGAACAGATTGAATGTCATGCCCGAGAAACGCCAGAATCAATTGTGTGCCAAGGATTACAGGCAGCGCGGAGACCATGACAGTGCCAGCAGGTGTGGTAATCCCGGACTGAAGAGAGTCGATCCAATGTGATGCCCCAAACGTTGTGCCGACAGCCATTAATAAGAGACCTGCTGGCAATTCGATTGACGCCAGTGACATATCACGAAGGTAATAATTGTAAAAAACCCGCTTGCCGAAATTGCGCAAGTGTTTGGCTAAAAACTCGCCGATTATTTTTGAAATTTTCAGGTTGCTGACTTCGTCTGCATATTTTGCATCCATGGGGATATCTACTGCTACCGCCCTTATCGTATTAAGTCGGAAAAGCATGTCGGTTTCAAAAAAATATCGACGACTTATTTTGTGAAAGGGGAGGTGGCGTGCAGCATCTCGGTGAATCGCTGTGTAGCCATTGGTAGGGTCGAAGAGATCCCAGTACCCTGACGAGAGTTTGGTCATGAATGAAAGGACTGCGTTGCCAAATAACCTCATTTTCGGCATTTGTCGAATTTCTTCGAGATCGAAGAAGCGATTGCCTTTCGTGTAGTCGGCTTCACCGTTGATGATGGGTTCAACGAATTTTGGCAACAAGTTCGGGTCCATCTGCCCATCGCCGTCGATTTTTACAATGATGTCCATTCCATCAGAAATGGCTGCTTGATATCCAGCCATCACTGCGCCGCCAACGCCTTGATTTTCAGCGTTTCGGACGACTATTACACGAGTGTCTTTGCAGTTTTCCTGAACGAAGTCGCCTGAGCCTTCCGGGCAGCAATCGTCTACTACATAAATTTTCTCGACTTCTTCCCCAATAGCATCTACGACGGAGAGAATATGTGCTTTGACTTTGTAGGATGGAATCACTACAGCAATTTTTATTTGACTTGTTTTTCTATCTGTCATTGCAAGACCAGTCAGATTGGTTTCGAATGCATTCATTTGTAGTTACTTCTCTATACGTTCCTAGGTGGGAATGCCAGTGAGAAGTCTTCATGCTCGAAACTCAGGTTGGGGTTGTATGCAGGGTCTGCCGCAATAACCTCCTTCCATTTCTCTTGCATATATCTAACTTCGCTTTTGAACCGCTCAATCTTTTCGGGCGTATCCTCCAGCCCGCGAGTCGCCGATTCGTGGTGATACAAGTCTGCATTTGGCGTCCAGATATTCTGGTATCCAGCGGCCATGACTTTCAGGCAAAAATCAACGTCATTGAAAGCAATCTTCAACTCGACTTCATTGAGCCCGCCGACTTCTTCGAAAATGGACTTGCGAACGATCAGGCATGCGGCGGTGACCGCAGACCAATGTCATCAACCTAAGCTGCAGCCCTGCCCAAGGCAAGCCCCCCGAAGCAGCCAGCCGCCATGGCCGTCGGGCGATGACCAGGCCTCTGCCGCTCAATCAGGCGGTCTAGCTGGGCTGGCGGTG
>Ga0209389_1001776_pt1 | contig 15679 bp, 12 predicted proteins | sample CowpearedBW_FD_187526 | JGI IMG/M metagenome (GOLD analysis project Ga0209389, IMG submission 187526) | Root nodule microbial communities of legume samples collected from California, USA - Cow pea red BW (SPAdes) (version 2) | ecosystem: Host-associated > Plants > Roots > Nodule | place: USA...
GAAAAAGAAATGCATTTACGTTAACTAAGCTTGAGAAATTTAATAAGAACCAAGAATTTAAGACAATATAAAACAAATATCTAAAGTTATCAGAGTTACATATAATGAATTTAACAATTCAATAGAACGTGATCTGGGAAAAACGACATCAAATTTGACAATACCACCAAATCAAATTGATGACATACAAATGACTTATCTAAAATGGTATTTATGAATTAGTATCATGATATAATAGCGAATGATAGTAATATTTTTTTTGAATTCTACTATTATATGTGTTTGTTATAAGAAGAGAAAATGAAGATAAAAAAATGAATAATTTTTCTTTTAAAAAAAATTATATATAACAAATCTAATTTGGCCCCCCTACAATTTTAGTCCAAGTTCCGCCACTGGTTGTTAGGATAAATTGGGAACAAATTGACTATTTGGATGAATTATCACATGGTGTGTGTTACTAACGTGATATTGTATGATCTAGTTTAAAATTGCAGGTTATAATGGTTGTGTTTGTTTAGTTTGATCTTGTAATGTTTGAGGAAATTAGAATTTGAGAAATTGACTATTTCGGTATGAGCCTCAATGTTTTTAAAAGTGTTTTAAACCAAAGTACTAAGAGAGGGGTACCAAATTGAGTTATGAAACAGGTCTAATTCCCTCATATCATAGTGTGCAAATTTTGGATTTCTGATACAGTGTCGAGCCTCACATGGTAACGTTGAGCGTCAGCTTTTCCGAGTCGATTGACGCTAAACAGGTTTAATTTCCTCATATCATAGGGATAACTCAATAATTTGGGAGGATAAAACAAACTTAAAAAATATGCATTTTATTTAATTTTTTTTGTTGCAAAATTATTTATTAAATTGTCACCATTAATTTTATTTAACATTCATTCTTTAGCAGATAATAAGGGAATCCATCTATTTTTTATTGACACATTATTGATCTTAAATATGTTTTTATTATTTTTAGCTTTGAGAAACTCCTATAGCATATGAATTTGTTAACATTATTCTATAAGTTATATAAGCATTTGTAAAAGAAACTATTTTTTTTATACAATTAAAAATGACAATTGGCTTATCATTTTCCAAACTTATAATTTCTCTTAAGATATTTAATTATTAAAAAAATCAAATTCATCAATATTCAATAAATTATCATGTTTTAAAGATTTTTCAAGGTTTAAGTATTTTTATTTAAAAAATGTACAATCTAGTGACTTTAATTTTTTAACACTAAATAAAAAACCAAAAATATCATCACATATTTTAAATTGTTCAAATTTTCTTTGAAGTATGGTAATTGTTTTTATCTATGATATACAAAAAGTAATCAACTCTAAATGATTTTTGAAGATATTTTACAATTTCATTCTCAATGTTTTCATCAAATTGTCTCTTTCCGTGTCTAATACATTTTTCATGAAACTTCGGTTCTATATTCATTTCAAAAGCAATATCATTGACAAAAATCAATGCATTTTCGAAAAGTAAAAGATGACCTTTTAATTGTTCACTAGCTTCATCGGTGCACATATATTTTGATTGTAAATTCCCAACTTGATAGTAAGTATTTTTTTCCTAAAACTGAATTATTTTTCTACAGAAATTTCAACTTTGAATTATGCTCATATTATTCTATTATCAACCAAAAGATCATACCTAATCTAATTAATAGTTTTGTAGAAAAATTTCAGTTTCTCATCAAGATATATGCAAAAAAAAACTCTTCAAACTCGTAAATTGAAAAGTACCGAAAATCAAAACTAGACAAAAGAAACGTATTTCTAATTCTAATACACATATATAATAGAATAAAAACACAACAACACAAATAAAAAGGAAAAAAATACTAATCAGAAATGGGGATGAAAATTTTGGTACACACATACAATATAAAATTCAATGAATGTAATATGTGAAAACCTTAAAATATGCCTCTAAGAAGAGAAGAAAGTAAAGAGAGAGAAGAGAAGTCACACAGAGATATAAAGATAAGAGAAGAAAATAGAATTCAAGTTTATTATAAAAGAATAAAGATAACTAATCATTATTTTTTTTAAACTAAAATATAATTTACTAAATAAAGGTTTTGACTCATTAATTATCATTTTTAATATCAATAAAAATTAGCAGACACTAATAATAATTTAATTAAAGCCTATATTCAAACATAAACTTATAATTAATTTAATAGAACTATATTAGTAATAAAATATTTATTTGAGGCATTTGTTTTCTTACACATAATTTTACAATTAACTTAGTATAAGTATATTAGTACCAAAAAAAATCGAGGTTTTTTTTTCTCAAACATAATTTTATAATTAATTTTATAGAGAAATATTAGTAGCAAATTTTTTTTAGACCTTTTTTTTTGTCTCGAAGCATAAAACAAGTATTTCACTTGCTTTACCATGCGACCTTGATAGTTAACAATACTTATCATGACTAGTTCAAATACATTTTTACTCAAATCAAAGTAAAGTAAAAAATTATGCGTAGTGTTAGAGGACAAGGTATGGGATGATGGTATCATGCCACTTAAGGGATTAGACAACCAAAGACGAGTGGTATCGTGCCACTTATGATCCACACGAAAAGTGCCTCCAAGAAAATTTTTAAATAGAGAAAAGGAGGTGTCCAAAAGTAAAATATAATGTGAAATTAAGAAAAATGAGTCTAGAAAATTTAAGACACAAGTGAAATACTAAATAATGATAAGACATAAGTGAAATACTAAATAATGAAAAGGAAAAGGGGTATCAAATGTGTTCTTTTTGTCATCATTCTCATTTATGGGTTTACTTTTTGTCAAGCTCATTTAGACAACTCTAAGTTTGAGTGAACTTTTTTATTTATTTTAGCATTGAATCTCTAGGAAAAAAAAATCTTGATTTATTATAAAATTTGTCAATAATCACAAAAATCCGTAGATAAAACAAAATTATCAATAGTAAAAAACTCATCAATAAAATGACTGTCAATAAATTTTACTAACAAATTGAGAAATATGTTGGTAATTACTGACGACAACAAATTTGTTGGTAATTCTTCGTTTGTAAATATCTGTTAATAATTATTGACAGATTTGTGGTTGTTAGTAAAACTCGTTGATAAATATATCAATTTGGTTTTCTTCTTTCTCCCCCTCCTTTTTTATTTTTCTTTTCTTCGTCTTCTTTCTCTTTTTCCATTTCTTCCTTTTCCACCTTCTCCTTCTCTATCGTCATCATCCATCATCGTTGTGTCCACCACCTTTAACTTCTTCTCCTCCTTCATCGTTGTCGTTGTTGTTGCTATAGTTGCCACCGTTGCCTACTCCTTTTCTTTCTTTTCATTTTCCTCTTTATCGTATTCTTATCCTCTTATTCTTACTCGTCTCCATTTAATTTATAATACATATTCCATCAAATTTGGCGGGAAAATCAACACTCATTTTAATGACAAATTGACCGATGATATTATTTATGAATTTAAAAAAATACATTTACTAACAGATTTTAAAAAATTCAATTACCAATGGACTTATCGAGGGATTTTTGAAAAATTCAATTACTGACAATATGGTCAAAGTTAAAGTAGAAACTTTAGTGTCCATTTTGCCAACAAAATTTATCAACAAAAGTATCCGTCGGTAAAAAAAGTTATGCATTATCCATGAATTTACCAACAAATATATTTTTCAGTAATTAAAATCATGAGATCCGTTAGTAAAATCTACTGAAAAATATAATTTTATCGACATTTTTTTTTTCTTTGACAAAATTATGTCAATGATGTGATTTCTTTTTTGTGGTGAATTTGAAAGAGGTAATTATATGTATGAGAGTGATGTTCAATGAAGTTTAATCCTAACAATGACATACCATATCTTTTGTAATTTATTTTGCATTCTAAGTGTTTGATAAAATCTCAAAAACAGTATTTTTATTTTTACATAATTTTAATTAATTAAACATCAACGTAGTATGTGAAAATATTATTTTTTATAATTTAATTATCAATTGTAATTATTATCACGTATTGCACAATTATTTTGTAGAAAAGTGACTGATACACATACAATTAAACAAACCTTGCTGACAACATTTCTAAATAATGTTAACTCATTAAGTAAAGGACATATCATAAATTCAATAAATTCAATAAATGATCATGTAAATTAAGACATCTTGGTGAAAAACTAAATAATGTTTAATGTTTATGCTAATTAGGTAACATAATTTAATCTTTGATAAAATCATACTTAATATAATTGTGAGTATTACAAGCACAAAGATTTATTAACAAAATAGATATATTAATCTTTTCTTTGAAATTCTTTTATAACCTAAACAAGGGGAAAATGAATGCATGTTCCTCGTCAAACAAATGAATGGTTTTCTAAATTCACCAAAGTCGAAACATTAATTCTTTGACATCAAATAATTCACATTAAGATATTATCTATCTTTTATCATTTTATCTTTTTTCGTATGTATGTATCCAAAAACTATTTAAAAAAAAATAAAAAGTGGACATCAAAGTTGTGCTACTTTAGTTGTATAACAATTATTTTCCCATTATGATTAAATATTCTCATGGAATTTATATATATATATATATATATATATATATATATATATATATATAAAATTAAAATATCTAAGATTTGAAAGTCAATGATACATTATTTTTCCAACTCATCTCAACTCTATTTTCTCACACCTCAAATTTGTAACAACCTTACACCTTTTTATATTTTATCTTCAAAAAATATTTTTTAACTATTAAATTTTGACAACTTTTTCTTATAATAACATTACTCATAAAATTTATCATTTGTTTTTCTGTTTTATTTCTATCTATTTCTTCTACATTAGTTTGCGAAAAGTGAAAATACTTAGTTTTTAAATCATATATCAAACTTTTTTTAATCAAATATTTTGGTATTCTTTTTATAATCTTCCTGATTAAACCGCATAAAGGTATATTTTTTTTAATTTTTCAGGAAAATAAAGATGTGGAAAAAAATTAAGCTGAAAAAAGCAATTACCCCAATCAAATCATGTTACACTTGTGCATGTGCAACCTGAAAAATAAATATCAAATTATATTTTATTAAAATTCCAAAATTAGAAGTTACCCTCGTAAAATTCATAAATATCAAATTACCTTTTGCATTATTTTCTTTTAAATAATTTTCAAAATAGGCCATCTGATTTTTTTTTCAGATTTTAAAATATATTTTGAATTATGTATTTTGAAATATATTTCAAAATGTATACTAAATCATATTTTTAGATTTGGAAATATTTTTTGAATTGTATAATCTAAAACACATTTAAAGAAAATACATTATATGATGTGTATTATGGAAAACAAATTTAAATTTAAAAATATTTTCTGAATTGTATAATTTAAAATACATTTAAAAATTACATCTCAGAATATGTATTAAACATAATTTTAGATCTGAAAATTAATACATTATAAAATATGTATTTTCATATTAAAAATACTTTTCAGATTACAAATCAAAAATGCATTAATGTGTTTTGAAATTCAAACTTCGAAAAACTTTGGTGGGGTTTATGGGTTTTATAAGAGTGCAAGATAAACAAGGTGCAAAAAGAAATAATCTGTACACTTTGATTATGATTTGGGCTTAGTCCCATAATTCCAACAAAGCTATTTGGGCTTTCTGATGCTCTTTGGTCATCCAAGTATGAAAATTGTTAGCCTATTACTACTTCTTGCACCCTTCAAATTTCTTACAAAAATTGTTATTCACTTTTTCACTTTTAGTAATATATCTCTATTTTATTATTTTTTCCAATTTTTTTATACGTATAAAACATTGTATACTTACTGTGTAAAGAAATTATTGCCGTTAGTAAGGGATATTGGGCAATTTTGAATTATTTTTATTTTTATATATTTATTAACTCCAAAGCATAAAAAGATTATTATGTGCTAAACAAGATCATAAAAACTAAAAATGATAAAAAAAGATGAAAATAAGTTAAATTAAAATAATTTTTAAACTCTAAAGGATATTAATATAAGCATTTTTATCAATTTATTAAATAGGCAAAAATATGATGAGCAAATTAATTATATTTCTTATGGTTTAAATTTAAGTATTAATGATAATTAACCTAATTTATTAAATAATACATTGCTATTTTGGGATGCTATTAAATAATCCATCTAATTTCATTGCCATGCCACTTCATATCCTATACACTTTATTAGAAACACCGAACAAAAAATAGAAATGAAGAAACAATAAAGAAAAAAACAATTTATCACTACAACAAATATAATAATAAATCAGTAAAATATAAATGGAAAAAGGTGATTTTAAATTAAAATTTACTTTCTTTCAAATATCTGATTTTCTTTCAAATATCTGATGAATTCACATACTTTTTATAAAATGTAAAGTAAAAATAATGTTTTCTTAATCAGATTGAGTCTTTAGAATAACTTTATTTTCAAATGTTTGGAAGAGAGAAAATATTATTAATGACAACAATAGTTTTTTTTAGAGGACAATTTTAGTATTATTAGCTAAATTAATACCTTTTTTAATTTAGTAAATTAAATAGTTGATTTTTATAAAAAATAACATTTTAGGAAAAAGATACTAAATCTGAGTCTTTTTTGAACGTAGAATAAGTTTTGTGTCAGAGTATTAAAAAAAATCATTAATTGAAACTAATTAAAAATCATGACCAGATTCATTCGAATAAAACAAATGATAAAATAGTTAAAAGTTTTGAATGAAATCAATAATAAATATGAGTCATTGGCAGCTTCAAAGTAAAACCAAAGAACACAAAACATTGCATGTTAGATTCACACATTACACGGTTTGTGCCCGTGGCATTTTGGTCTTTCTCCCTTTCTATCACTGTTCTTCTTCCTTCTCTCTTCACTTTCTTTCTCTCACTTCTCTTATGAATCAATCTCTCATCTCCAAACATCCACACATGCATCACCATCAGGTATGTTCATTCCGTGCTACTAATTTTAGACAACTTTCAAATTCTGAAATACCTAATCGGAATTACGCAAAAGAAAAAAATATATATTGTACTGATTGGAATTAGTTCTAGTTCAGCTTGATTTGTGACCCCATTTTCGGGAAAAGGAAAAGGGTAGTCGTGTTATTGTTGTTATTGTTTAAAATTTTAATCTTGCTTGTGCTGTGGATCTTTGACTTCAGTTTAAGATTTTGAATTTTCTTTTCCTTCACTCTTTTCAGCTGTTGTTCTGAGTGAATGCGGCTACCCTTTAAGGTATTACTTCTGTCTCTGTAAAAATAGATTTAAAGTTCCTCCTTTTTTTCTTTTGGATTATTGGTGTAGTAGATTTTGTGATCTGGGGGTTTGGTTATCCTTTTGGGTTCAAAGATTTAATGGGGTTAGGTTATCTGAGAATTATAAACGGGTTATGTTTTGTTTTGTTTTTTCATTTGCATGTTGCTCAATGTTATTGCTTTACCGACAGTTATTCTTTGAATGATAGAAAATTTGTGTTTGTTCATGTGACTAATCAGTTGCTCAAGGCTTGTTTTGATATTCCCTACAGGTTTTTTACTGTATAGCTGGACAGTTTCTTGCACTTTTCTTGGCTTTTGCCTCTTTCCTCGAGGGTTTATTTGGTTTTTCCTTTGCTGGATCTTGTTTGCCTAGGTCTTCGGTCGGGATGAAACATGAAGACTTCAGTTTGATTTTACAATAAGTGTATGTCGGTGTTCAGCAAAGTCAAGTTAGCATTGAGATTCAGAATAAAGTTGGTGTTACCTTTCTGATTTGTTGGCCTGGTATTGTGAAGGAGTTTAGTTGCAATACGACTAGGGATATTTTTTACTGATTCTACGATGGATTCAATTCAAAAGAAAGTTTATTACTGCTGTGTTTCTAAGGGTAACACGGTCCTCTATGTGTATAGTGGTGGAGACGTGGAAGTTGAGAATGTTGCAGCCTTGTGCTTGGAGAGTGCTCCTCCTTTCCACAGGTGGTATTTTGAGACAATAGGTAAAAGGACTTATGGTTTTTTTATGGAAGATGGGTATGTTTACTTTGCAATTATTGATAAAGGTCTTGGTAACTCGGTGGTTCTTCGGTTTTTGGAGCATGTTAGAGATGAGTTCAAAAAGCTGGCCAGAAAAGGTTCAAGAGGAATTTTGCCAAACATGAACTCAATCCACTTTCAGGAAAAGTTGGTTCCTGTCATTCGCAGTCTGATCACTTCATTGGAGAGTGTCTCTCATGGTAGTAGTAATTGGAGAGATGAAACTTCCAATTCTTTTCAAGTGGATCTGTCTCCATCACCAAGTAGTTTGAATGGACAAATTGAAGGTGCTAGTTCAACAAAAGCTCCATTATTGGGGAAATCTAACAAGCCAGATAAGAAGAAAGTGAAGGATCATGTGATTGCCATGAGAGATGTTGAGTTGGAGGAGCATCGAAAATCTACAGATAGAGGAGCAAGGGCTGATTCAGGCAATCTGGAAGGTGTAAGCCAATGTGGTGCAGGTTCGTCAGTTGCTTTGCAAAAGGATATGGGTTCAATGAGGATAAGATCAGCTCCTCAAAATATTCGGAAGAAATGGTGGCGCCAAGTACGCATTGTTTTAGCTATTGATGCAGCTGTGTGTATAATATTATTTGTCATCTGGTTAGTAATATGTCATGGTGTATCCTGCATACGATAGACTTTGAACTTCTTGCTTGACTGAATTTGAGTCACTACCATATGGAACATGACGTTTTCCCGGTATGATCTGGTCGGCAACAGAAATCGGTTTTGTCGGTGAAGCATGAAGATGGAAGTTACAGACTGGTCATGTTGATCAGATCAATAGTGCTATTTGCAGGCTCGTGCTTCTTGTCACCTGTATGTAGGCAATTTAATTTATCGACTCTACTGTATAGTTTCATTCTTCTAGTCATATGTACTTGTATATGAATTTTGCGAAGATTTTAAAGGGTCTTGATTGGCCTGTTTCTATAGATCTTTTTTTGACTGGTTTCTAATATAGAGATGACGAATATTCTGAAATCTCAAGTTCTATATGCCGAATAACTCTGCCTTCAAGATTTGTTAGATATGTTCAGACCACCATTTATAGCTTAGATATTGTTGCTCACTGCTCATAAAATATATTCTTTTAAGGTATGTCTAAATAAGTAATGGAGTTCAGAGAACCACAAGCCGTAAATTAGTAGTTAAAGAAAGTATATAGAATCATAGATCATTAAGTATGTCACAGAAATGTATAGCTGATGTTGCGAAAAAGGAATTATTCAAGATAGCTTGTTCCACTTCAGTTAGTGGGTTCTATGTATGTTTTGCCTAATAGTGAAGAGTATCTTTGAAAGTGGGTTGGGAAGTGTGTTGCTAACATTTCTCTTCTGAAAAAAAAAAATGAGTTAAAACAGCTGTTAACGGTTTATCTATCTACTACGCAAGGAGTTCCTCCATTAAAGGGGTATGAAATGTTCTTAGCAGTTAACTGTAACTTGCAAATAATTTAAGACATTTGGCTTGAACAAGGAGCATGATTTAAAATTCTCACACTACTACCCAGGCATGGATATCTAAAGTTGTAGCAGTGTATAAGAGCAGAAAATGATAAATGTCTACCCCATAATGGCCTGGGTTGGGGTGGAAAAAAGGGATGTAGGAAGAGAAAACAAGGTTCGATAGATAAAGTGAAGGGTGGTTTTATGGAAAAAGAAGGAATACATGAAAAGAAAAGGCAGTAAAAGTGGCATGGAATGGGATAGAAAGTGTATTTTGAGTATTTTTCGCATTGAGTGAGGTTGTGATTGTCTTCCTAGAAATTCAGTTGTTTGCCTAGAAATCCAGGCTAGTTTTGCAAATGAAAAAGTAAGTTTGAGTTTAATCTCAGAATTTTTGCAGTTGATGCAAATCTCTGCATCATGAAACAAAGGAATAAACAAATGAACAAATTGGTCTGGCACACTCATGCTTGCTTTAGTGATCACTTGCAACATAATGGTACTTTTTCCCCTTTTTTCTTTACTCACTATTTGTAGCCCCTTTGTTGTAGTTGAAGTGGATCGACTTGCTTGTGTAGTTGAGAAATTTGTTTTATTTTCCCCAGCGCTAAAACTTACTGATAAAGTTAAACCTGTTGCTTGTGCAATTACCCTTTCATTTGATTTGAAACTCTTTGGATTTTATCACAGCAAAAATTCGAACTTAAGGTCCTTCTTGTAGCTCTGGAAATGTTTGTTTATTTTTATTTTTTTTATATTTACATGGTTTTTCTCACCTCTTACTGCTCTGTTGTAAAACGTTTCCATGTAAAAATAAATCATCAAAGTAGCCATTAATTCTAGAAACACCTCATAGATAGATAAAAATTTAACACATGAAGTTGAACCGATTTGTTATGCCTATGAAGAAGTCTCGATTACTTGTGAACATTGACTACAAGTTAAAATAATTTTTTAGTGTTTTTTATGGCTTCTTATGTCACATAAGAAGGATTCAAAGATTCAGAAATTTCGAGTCTGTGACCTGTCAGAGAATCAGAGTGATCTTTTTCATTATCATGACATCAATAGATTGACCTGGTTCATAAAAACACAAGTATGGTGTCATGTACTACTAAGTTGAGGTGTCCAAGTCCAACTAACATGTACTTTTCATTTCAAAGTTTTAGTTTATCTTCTTTCGATTGTTTCTTTGTATCATAAAACTTAAATCCAAAATCTGGAATCTCCCTTAAAGGGAAATTTACTCAGAACTCACCAAATTCTTTTCAAATGAAAACTACCAGTAAAAATTGTATGGATGCTGTAGAAACAGAGTTAGGAGTACAATGTTGTACACTCTTTTTTGTAAAAATTCTAGTACTAGATATGATGTCTGTGTTGTCCATATTTGATTATATTTTATATGTTTTATAATCTTTGAGACATTCTTTAATGTTTTTAATGAATTGGATGAAACGTCTGTAGAAAATTTATTCTGTTGACTTGTTCGCTATAAAGATGAAGTCAAATTGCAGAAATTGGTTTGATGGCTGGAGCTGTGCTTACTATTTTGGTTGTACCATTTCCTTGTCACATTCAATAAGTTAGGTATCCAATGTTGGTAAAATTATTTATGCATAATAACTCTACTATTGATCTGGCTAAGGATAAAGCTATTAAGACAAGCTCTGTATTTATTTTAAAAAATATTTGTTATCAGTTTATATAAAGTAAAAAATTCATATAAATAAGAAGGTTCATAGCTTGAATTGGATTTGGCTAAATTTATTATCTAACTTGATCAAAGTTACAGCCAAACTAGTTAAACATGCATTGATTTCACATTTATGCATGTCAACTTCTAAGAATCTTCTTCACTGTATTCATACCTTTTATGGGGAAACAATTGGCTTCATTTTTTCTTGGGAGTTTTTCTTTTTTCATCTTTTTCAACAGTTCTTATTATCTTGACAAACACAAAGTGATCTATGGAGGCCTATTTTGAACTTATGTTGGGTTAAGAATAGGTTAAACATCTTTTACTACTGTCTTGGCAAAGTACTAAATCTTTTTCTTTTCTTTTTTTTCTCATAGAACTCACATTAGGTGTTCTTGTTATAATAATATTATAAAACCATTTGGTTAGTTCATACATTATATTGATTAATTAAGACAGTAAAGATTTTTATCTCATCGTGAAACTTTACTCTGTTATCTTCACATGAAAGGCTTCAGAGGAGAGTGAAAGGATTTACTTTTATAACATATTTCAATTAAAATATATAGGATTCGTACGTAGTACAATTCTTTGGTAGCACCTTGAATAATATTAATGTCAAGAGTTCTAGACAGATTTGTATATTAATGTAAAGTTTCAAACTTACCCCTACTTATGATATTGGTGTCAAAAGTTGCATCCAAAAAGCTATCTTCCCTTTTCTTTTACTTAAGTCTTTTAATCTTTTTTTTTTAAATGGATTAACTTTAAAAATCAATATAGAATGTTTCGTTGAAAAATATGCTATTTGTTCATGGGAAAATGTCAAAATTTAAAATTTCTTTATAAACAAGACTTTGATTTAACAGAGGCTATATTACTGATATGAACATTGCACACTTGTACTAGTAAGGCACATTTATTTTACACCAATAAAAGTACACATTAATTAATATAATATCCTATATGTAATGTAAACCTATGTTAAAAGTTTATTATTTTATGGTACAAAAAGGAAAAAAAAAAGAACTAAACAACTATTTTCAATACAAATAACTGTGCTGACTAAAAGAATGAAGGACTGAGATTTGGTGTGTGAATGATGGACTTTGAATCCATTTTCATGCAATAATAATCTATTTTTTACATGTTTTATGTAAGTAAATTCACAAGTATATTATGTCTTTCCGACAAATTTCATCATAATAAGAAAAAGAACTTTTCATTTCAAGGAGACCATCATATCAGTTACACATCAGACACCACTCAGTGATGATAGATTTTGAAGAATTTGAGCAAAAGCTGCACTGTTCATTTACCTGCATGAAGAAGAGCTTTGTGTAGAAAAACAACACTTTTGTCAACATCATCTTTAAATAAATAGGAACAAGAACAAAAACAAATTTTCAGTTTTTTCTGTCAAATTTATTATTACTGTACACAGGGTTTATATATATTCACATTCTTCATTTGAACAAGTAAAAAAACTTGTGACACAGTTGCTTGTTATAATTAGCAGACTAAATTGTTGACCTTGCAAAGTGAACACCATGATGATGCATGTTCTAAACAGTTGAAAAGAAATATGAATTAGGTTTTATTTTGTGGTTGAATGAGGTACTATAATAGGTTGGCACTTTGTCTGGTCTTGTTGGAGGAGTTGTTGGAGTGAGGAGTGGTGAAATGAAAGAGAAGACAAGAGTGAGACATGAACTTGGTCCCCTCCAAATGAGTAATGAAAACTGAGACTTCCAAATTCCATATCTGTCACATGGAAGATAGCTCTTAGTAATTTCCATCATAATTCACACTCAGATAAATCTTATAGTCTCCATGTCTTGTTTACAAGATGCTTTACCTCACTCAATCATGCAAGCACCATTTGTGCATATAAATATAAATCCAAGTTCGGATTCTTTATTAGATTTTTTTGGTATTATCCTATGTTAAACGTTAAAAGTACACGAATATTATACTTTAAAAATCTTTTTAATATATTTTAAATCATCAAAATCAATGTCTATTTGGGTATTTGAAGACACAACAAAGAATTTGAACTCACACATCACAACAAATATATATCTTGTGCGTGAGATAAAAAATGGGTGATCTGATAGCAACCTGTCTGAGATAGGAGGTGGAACTAATGCCCAAAAAACACAAATGTTATTAAGATTATCTCTAGTCTGGCTTTGATACTATGTTAGAAAGTGAACTTTAAGTTTAACTCAATCCCATAAAACCGTATTGAAAGGTGAGGTTTGCATCTTATTTATATATATTATAAAATTGTCTTATCTTTAGTAAATGTAAGACTTCCGATCTGCATAACCAAATTGGGGTTCTAGCTCTCATCCTTAAAACTTGAACTTAAAATTTGTCCATAAAATCCTTAATGTTATAAACATTTTAATCTATAATTATATATTTTATTGCACATAAAATATTTTCTCTATCCATACATATACACACAAATACACATCAGTTTTATCATCTCATACATGTAAAATGTAACATTTGATACTATAATAAAAATATACAATAAAATTGTTCTTTATATAATAATTACTCTCCAAAATATATTATCTTAAAAAAGATAATCATTGCCTCAAATGAAGATCAATGTTAGATCATGAAAGTATAATTAAGAACACCTCATCCATTTCCTTATGAGATGATGAACACTACATGCATGTTCATAACTTTCTTTGTTAATTCTTCCTTTCTTCCATCTTTATCTTCTCTTCTTCATAAAGAAAGAAAGAAAGAAAAAAGTTCTTTTGTATTATTTGTTAACTTTCTTTCTGCTTGGTTGGTCTTATTTACTAGCAATGCATCATTATTACACATTCAAGTAAAAGCATAAAAAGGGTTTTTTTTTTTTTTTTTTTTTTTTTCTTGCTTTTGGCTCCATGGTTTCAAGTTCATTCATCTTTCTTCACAAAATGCAACAAGTGGCAAACAAGGACTAAGGTTTTACTAAAATCTCGTGTGTTGTTACCTTTACATCACATGCATCACTCCTTTTTCCATTAATGAACTTTATTTCTAGGGCTAACTAATTAATCTTCCCCATGAACTTGGTGTTTAATTCCACGTGAAATCTTTCATAATTTAATGCATTTGATATAAATAATACAGATCCATTCAAATTTTTATATTATTACTATAACTAAAAGTTAGCATTGGTTGGTTGTTATTAATCAATTCATAACAAGCTTGTTGAGAAGTAGAATAATGCATATAATAAAACAACATTAAATATGAGTGAAATAAGATATCCATAAACTATAACAAAAAAAAAAGTGTGAATTATAAGAATAAGAAAGAATATATGTTGAGAAAAGTAAAGTTTGTAAGAGGTATAGGATAAGTTAGGAAAAAGAGAGGAGAAAAAAAAAGTGATGCAATTGCTTCCCATGTTGAAACAAACCATGCAAATTTGTTGCTCTGAATTGTCCAAAGTTATCAGAAACTATTGTCAGCAGATCCTAGGAGAGGAGACACTTGGTCCACCACTTCATTCAAATGGAACACCAAAACCCTACTACGTCAACCTAAAGTCACCGATACTTTGCCCAATTAATTTTTTTACACACACACACACACACACACACACACACACACACACATATATATATATATATATATATATATATATATATATATATATATAATAGTTCAAGTGTGAGTCAAAGTCCTACATTGGATATTGTTCCGGTATACCCAATAAGTCTCACATCGTTTAGGAGTCGAGGTCAAGAGAAGTTTAAATACTCCTACCTCCCTCTACCCTCTGAGGCGCTTTTTAAGGACAAAACATCGTTGTTCCTAACGATGGCTGTCAGACGAGCTTGTGGGGACCCATACTCCTACCTCCTTCCACCCTCTGAATCACCTTTTATGGACAAAACCGTGACACTATATATAAGAATAAAGATCCATAACATAATTGTCTTAAAATTTTAGAGTAAAAGTGGTGTCAAATGTCTTTTATATATATATATATAAGTTGTTTGTGTGCGAGAATTTTTTATTGATAAATATTAGTTATTTTTTTTAGTTGTGTGCGAGATATGGTTGAGTATCTTCTCTTCTCAAACGAAAGTTCTCTTACATATGAGTGTTTTGATACTAAGTAAAAAACTTAGAATGATAAAGAAGTGAAGAGAATTTGATGATATAATTACTTTAATAATAATATATACGTAGACTTTTGATTCTCCAAGACTAGAGATGGCAAATAAACCCGTGCCCGTGGGTATCACCCGAACCCGTCCCCGTTTTGACGGGAAATCCCCGCTTTGACTGGGTATGGGTATGAGTATGGGTAATACCCGAAATTTTCAACTGGGGATGAGGATGGGGATGGGGATATATATATACCCGCCCAAATACCCGTCCCCGCTTAAATTACTAAACTATTTATAATTTATTAAATAATCTAAAAT
>Ga0209389_1001780_pt1 | contig 15671 bp, 9 predicted proteins | sample CowpearedBW_FD_187526 | JGI IMG/M metagenome (GOLD analysis project Ga0209389, IMG submission 187526) | Root nodule microbial communities of legume samples collected from California, USA - Cow pea red BW (SPAdes) (version 2) | ecosystem: Host-associated > Plants > Roots > Nodule | place: USA...
ATATATATATATATATATATATATATATATATATATATCTTAATCTTTTGAAGCTCAATATCTTTGAGATATTCTTCAAATATTCTATCTTGTAATTGAACTAACCAACTTGGTGATGATTTTGTTGATATTCTTTTAATATTCAATACTCCACTGATTCTTTTGATAATATTCCTAAATCTTTTATATTTCCACTTACCTACAAAATATAAATCAAAATTTTATATTTTCTAAATTTATTAAATAAAACCTGAAAAATTTGAAAATATAATAATAAAATAACAATAAAAGATTAAAAAAATATAATAATGGCAATTATCAATGATATAATCTTACTAATTGTATAACTTTTCTCAAAAGCGAAAACATGGTCGTCTAGTGAATCTAGATTAGTTGTTTCTTATCAATCATAAGAAGAAGGACAATGCTTGGGTAGATACATGTGCACGTGAAACATATATACATTTTCAATAGTTGATTTAGTTTTGTTTGTTTTATATTATTCTAACATTTTTCAAGTATTATGAAAAAATAGAAGACATATCATTAGCATGTGTGGACATGGAAATGGATAGTTTTGCGTGAATTACAACAATAACAAAGATTAAATGATAGAAAGATATTGCTAGAGGGAAAAGTAGAAGAAGAGTTTATGGAACTAGGACTTGGCTACCAACATTTATCATGGTGTGACATCCTTCACTCAACCTTACTTTAGCGCGCACAATTCATCCAAGATAGTCATAGTTGGTTGAGATAGAGAGGCTTCTAGAAGGAAGTAAAACAAGCCATTATGAGAGTTGACGAGACTGGTAAAAAACATGTTCTCGTTCAAGAAGAATTGAGTTTGATCAAGCAACAATTAGCCATGATGTTGGAGAAACACGCACTAGTCACATGCATCTGCATTATGATGAAGACTTGGATGATCAGCCTATTCCTTGAAGATGGTACATCTTTTTTTTTTTTGTTAAAATTGTGTATACACTTTTAAAAATTTACTTTCTTAATTATATTATAGGATACTCATAATTTAGAATTTAATGCCAATGTGACTATAACGACAATATCACTAGACTTGTCTTATTTGGATCTTATACTTATGGATTTTGTGTGACTATTGAAATTTCACCTAATTAAAGTCACAATGTACTTAATTTTATGTTTGCAATTTCACTTCCAAATGAATGAAATGATATCTTGGTTTGTCGGATTGCTTGAAATGTGTTTGGATGTTGGTTCTAAGATTGGATGTAAGTTCTGGGATGTGCTTGGAAACATATATTTCATATCAAAATTTGCAGGCATTTGCATCGGCCAAGCCCACAAAATGCCAATGCAAATGATTATACTTTCAAATAGTTTGTGTCCATTTAGCCATGCAAAACCCACTAGAATGCGTTACATTCTCCACATTTGTGAGTCCTAACTAACGAAAGTTGTTTTAAATATTTTATTATTTCAATCATTGGTGGGCTTGGCCCACACTTAAGGAATTATTATTATATGTTTATGCCATTTCGTTTTCTGTGTTTGCATCGTCTTGAACAACGAAGTTCAAAAGCTGATTTAAGTTTTTTATTTATTTTAATCATTCATCGGCTTGGCCCACGCATAAGAAATTATTGTTATAAATTTTATGCCTTTTTATCGGTGAAGTTGACGATAAATAAGCGACAAACCTTTGTCCTTCTTTAGCCGATGCAAATAAGCTTTCCATCCAGGTAATTGGCATGGTCCACCTTACCATCGGTGGATCGATGCAATCGTTCTCTTATCGCAGTTTTGGCCTGGTGGCATTCGTTTATGGTCGACACCAAAAGCCTACATTCCTGTAGTGAATGAAATGTAAATCATATAGTTATGTATATGATCTCAATACAGTAATGCTTTTATTATCAAAACTTATATGCCTTTACATCCAACGAGACTATGTATTGTCTTATTGTAATAAAGAACACTTATAAAAACTCAATTAAGTAAGCAACACTCTCTCAAAGGAAACAATAGACACAATCAATTAAATTTTATTCTCTAAGAGCCACAAGCTCATTACGGTAAGCCTGAAGCCCATCATGTTATTGGTTATGCAAGTACTCAATATAGTGTTATCTTGTATGTATAGATTTCTTTAACCTTTGAATCATGGTGGGAAAACATATTTATGGTTACTTAAAATAAATTCAATTACCTAGAGTCTTTTTAAAAAATATTAGTCATCATATTGATAAATCAGAACTAGTTAGTAACAAAAAATATATAAATAACTTTAATTATATAATTGTTCTAGCCAGAAAGCACTAAGTCTAATCAACCAGAAGCATTCAATATGTGGTTTCTAACAACAAATTCCCTTTTATCCTTTTTCTCTAAACTTTTTGTCCTCCCCCTTTGAAAAATACCTTATCATGACCTTTAATCTATGTCCCCCTAACTCTTCAACGTCATATATTCTTGCTAGCCATAAATTGTCTTAAACATTACTTGAAAATACTAGCATTAATCCTAATCAATGAGATCAACCTATTTTATATTAATTGGGTAGATCAACCATTGGGCCTATCACCACATAGCCTCCCAAACCTTAGCTTTAAGAAGCGTGAAACTTGATAGTTTGACCCATATCCTATCACCACATAACCCCCTTAGCCTTAGCATCGCAAAGCATAAAGCTAAAAGTTATTCAGACCAAAATCAATTATTGACCGAATCAACATTGAGCCTAACACCAATAGCCCCCTTGGCTTTAGCTTTAGGCTTTTGGAGACCAAAGTGCTTGAATTAAACTAAATGCTCCACTTTTCATAATTCGCTATTTGCTCAACCTAATGAGTTGGTAGACTCATTGGTAACCCAACTTATCGGTCTTTGGAAGACTTGTTTGCTCAACCAAATGAGTTGTTTGCTCGCCCAACGATCATCAAAATTTAGGAGTCTAGTGCTCTACCAAAGTTTCCAGTTTTTTTGGATACTAATGCTTACCATTTGTAACTGAATTTTGGGAGACTAGGCTCTACCATTTTGATTTTTGGGATACTAACGCTCTACCTTCAACAATCGAATTTTAGGAGACTAGCACTCTACAGGTTTGATTTATGGGAGACTAACGCTCTACCATTTGCAATCAGATTTTGGAAGACTAATACTCAACCATCTTTATTAGGAGACTAAGGCCCAACCAATCACCTTTTGGGAGACTAATGTGTTATCACAAGCAACCTTGGTACAAGGATTTGATAAAGCAAAGTGCATAAGATCACATGTGGTTGATAAAGATTGATGAAGACCCCTTTGATGATCATGTTTCTATTGTGTTAAATATGGAAATAAAGTGTATAATATGATGTTTACATGTTGTACCATATTCGTAGGCTATATGCCATAGGTTAGATGTCTTGTTAGTTTTAGTGTGTCCTTTTCAATATGTTAAAATGGGTTTTAACAAGTTAAAAGGCTTATTTTATATAGTTTATGGTATGAATGTATTCAATCAGTTGAATTGTTTTTCAATCGACTAACAAATCAATCAGTTGATTTCATTTAAGCCAAACTATATAAGTTGTCTTTTAGAGAGTTAAGGCACGATTTTGAGTTTTTGAGCATGAAAAACAGTCATCCATGCATGGAAACTCTCTCTCTCTCTCTGAATCACATAGCTTCAACTTGTAGATTTAAGATCTTGGTTGATCCTAGAGGCATTTTGGCTTAGTTAGAGATTGAAGAACTCGCGTTTGGTTGGCTAGGGAAAGCCACCATTAGGTTTTGTAGTTCTTGGGCCTCTAGTTTTGTTCCTGGTTTGATTCCAGATTTGTAACTATGTTTCTTACAGTGTTGTAGTTGAGATTTTTGTCTGATTCAAAATTCTTCGTGTTTCCATTGTTCAAAAGTGTAATCTTGGTGTGAGTTTTGTAAAACTTTTGATAATATTGGAAACTAGGCTCAATTTCTCCTAGTAAACTAGACATAGCTCTGTGATTGAGTGAATCAGTATAAAAACAACTGCAAACCTCTTTCCCTCATCTTGTTCACTTTAAAATTTGAAGAAAATCAAGCAAATCAATTTTGTTTAGTTTGCATGTGATTTTATGTTACCTAGTAGTGTAATCTTGTTACAAATATTGATTGGAACGAATCTTGTGTAAGAAAGCATGTTATTGGAGTGAGATTCGCGAATTCTACATTATGCATAATTTCCCAGTATTTTAGCCGATTTTTTTCAAATTTAAATTTGTTGGTTCATAGTGTATGAACATATTAACCCCCTGCATAAAACATCTTAGAAAGGATGAGTACTCTATTGATAAATTTTCATCACAATATTATCCAAAAAATAATATAGTTGATGTCGTGAATGGTCCACTTTGCCATACAATTGTTATCGATAATATACATTGGAAAAATATAAAAATTTAGGCGTCGAGAAGTGTTTTACCGAAGCCCCCACGATAGCCATAAAGAGTATCACGTAAGGTTTAAGACAATTTATGGCTAACAATGATAGGTGATGTTGAGGAGCTGGCGGGACAAGGAATAATGGTCATAATAAGATACTTTTCATAATAAGATACACTCAATGTTTCTAGTTGATCAGTCTTAGCACTTTTTGGCTAGAATATTTTGACACCCACCGTGGAGCCATAGTAAAACACTTCCCAACGCACAAATTTTTATTTTTTTCAATATTATCACAAACAATTAGGTGGTAGGATGAAGCGTCCATACTCTTTTTCACCATCTTAAAACCATGTCTACCATTGACTTTAGACCCTCAAATGCTTTGGTGCAAGTCTTGATGATAAAAGACATGACAAGTTTAGCATTGCATACCATCGTTTTATTAATGCTTGAGATTTGTAGCTGTAACATCATAGCCGGATATTACTAATTTTAAATAAAAACAAATAATATAGAGATATAAAATCGTATTTATTTTAATATCTTTCCTAAAATGCGGGAAAATTCAAAACATTTATTAACACGCCATAATTCAAAATCCATAAGTTTCAAACAACTATTACAAGCTCATGGTCTAGTAAAATAATTGTTTGCAAAACATAAAAATCCATAAAAGCTTTCCCAAGAAAGCCCTTCTTCGACTCTATGCCTCACCAGCTCCACTTGCAACACCATTTGCTCCCGTGTAACGAATTACATGATCATCATCAAACACAAGCAAATAGGGTGAGCCAACAACATAAATAACTCATAATCAAAATTAAGTGTACACACACACAGTCGTCGGAGGACCATCATCCTCCAATTGCATAAAAATGACCACTATCATGTTCATCCACGTTCTACATCCTCAGATGATGGCCTTAATAGGTCTTTTGCTGCCACAAGCCACAACTCGTGGTTCCACCTCTACAAGTCACAACTTGTAGATACACGTGTGGGACTATCCTCTTACGAACCACCATCATTAACACCAGGTGGAGTTTCCAATAAAATCCACAATTCGTACTCTCGACACAAGATTAATAGCCTCATTGGCCATAACCTGTTATTGCCTAATCAAGTGGAGACCATCCATACGAGCCATAACTCGCATACTCACACTAGTTACCAATATCACCAGGCCACAACCCGGGATCGCCACGTGTTTACCCTCTATTTCGAGACATAACTCAGGAATGTCATTCCGAGCCACAACTCAAGGAATTTCTCAGCAAGTTCCATACTTGAGGTATCATCTAGAGCGACGTAGACCACACACAACTCGTAAACTAAACAGCCCTGTCCACTACGCTATCACCTAGCACTGCTTGAGCACCTCTAGGCGAAAATATGTTGCAAACTGCCTAGTAGAAGTCTTTCACCCCCAGGCGCCACGTGCCCTAGAATTCTGAGTTTGCAGGTATCGCTTGGACCAACATCACCGCCAGGTGCTACACCAGTACAACAAATGTTACTAGTTTTTCTTCATTCCTGAACACACTATAATACTATCAAATCATCAAAAGCACACTACAGTAATGCCAAATATCTACGTCTAATTCAACATGACTGAAAACCCACACTCCATCAGCCTTACTAACCTCTTTATTCACACATCTAATCACACATCAACCATGTCATCACTTAGAATTACTAAGATCAAACCATGTTCATCCACAATATGCCACAGTCAACCCATCTTACATATATTTCGTCATTGTCCCAAACATTAGCTTAATATCCACCTTATTCCAAGCAACATAACAATTACACTTTAGCCTATAATTACACCACATATTCAACTTAAGCAACTCAACATATAAACTCTAAATCCAAAATTATACTCTGCCACCCAATCAAGCAAACCCCGAATTTAATTAAACCTCTATTGTACTATCTTTGTATTCGATCCTTCTGAAACCAAATCAGAATTTAACAGTCTTACATGGCCTTACCTCATGCATTAATTAACCTTTTAACACCCTATTTAGTGTATCACAACTCCATTTTCCATACCCCAATTAACAAAACAGAATTCCCAAACACGCACAGCATATGAAACACACAATGCCATCTCCACTACTCTGGCACTTGGCGGTAAATAAGGTGTCGCCAAGCAGTGCATCCAATTATGGGTAAAAACACAAAATCCTCCTGCACTTGAGAACCCTAAAATCCTATTATCTCACATTCCATCAATTTTCCACTCAATACACTCCAATCATGTGCTTAAGTTCACAATTATTACATTAGGCTTCAAACACACATAATTCAATTATCTTTTTCACGCAATTTATATCCAACCCTAAAACCCCAAATTTTTAAACCCTAATATTCACATATGTCAATATTCGTTCAATTTCCTCGACATTCGTCCAATACATCACGGTAAAGAAACAATTCATCAACGTAGGCTAGAAATATCGCAACATGAAGAACAAAAACATGCTCAAATATCCAAGGTGACCCTTGCACTAGCTAAAACCCACAACAGTAAAAAATCATAATCTGTCACCATACGGTAGTTCATCACTGTTAGACGGTTCTTTGTAGAAACCCAAAAACTGGGTAATTTCACATGACTCGTTTGGCGACTTTGAAGGCTTGCCAGGCGATTTCTGGAAAATTTCCAAACGCAATACAATCTAAAAATTATACAAATCAAATATTTTGGCTTCTCATACAATTCCCGTTATGTAAAGAAAATTAAGTATGAGGTGGAACTCCTCTAACCTGGATTCTGCACGTCAAAAAGCAATGGTCAAACATATTTTTAAAATAATAAAACAATTAAATTAACGCACAAAGGGCATTCATGGGATTTAAACCCAAGTCCTTTTATAATAGCCACATACTCTCAACCACTTGAACTAGTACTATTACTTGTCATAACTCCCCGCATTAAATTCCATAAATATTCCTTTACCCGCATTTATATTAAATAATTACTTATTCAATTATGTTATTTTCCAATGTCTTACAATAGCAACTTGACACCATCTGTTGCAAAGAAAGTTATAAAGAAGAGGCGGAAAGCTTGGATAAATATGACATCATATCATTATGTTACCCAAGTAATCTACATCAAACCATTATAAAGCAGCTAGTAAATTGTGACAAAAATGGATCCACTCTTATTGAATTTTCACAAGATAAGTCATGCTATTATTTTATATTCATTTCTTCCTAAAGAGACAGATTAAATATGTATCCATACATTTAATTTTTTTTGTGAAAGAGGCATATGATTATATTGTAACCTATCATATATGTGAATTAATCACATTTTTTTAGTAATAAACTCAGATAGCCACCGTGTGATAAAATTCAAACAATAATAAAAAAAATGCATATGTGGAGGAGTATTGAATCTAGTCTCCCAAATGGTGATCTACCTGTTGATTGAGCAACCAGACTCCCAACCAATTTGTCGAGCAACCAGTCTCTTAAAACTAAAATGGGTTGAGCCTATGTCTCCTCAAATGATTAAAAGGGTTAAGCCTACGTCTCCCCAAGTATGATCAAAAGGGTTGAGTTTATGTCTCCCTTAATATGTTTAAAAGGGTTGAGTCTATGTCTCCCTTAATATGTTTAAAAGGTTGAGCCTATGTATCCCCAAAATATGATTAAAAGGTTTGAGCCAATGTCTCCCCAAATATGATTAAAAAGGTTGAGCTTGTGTCTCCCTAAATATGATGAAAAGGTTTGACTTATGTCTCCCTAGAAGTGGTTTGAAAAGAGTTGAGCATATGTCTCCCCAAAGTTATGTTCTAATTGGTTGAGCATATCTCTCCCCAAAGTTATGTTCTAATTGGTTGAGCATATTGTTATAGAAGCCGACAAAACACGAACAAAAAAGCACTTCCTGAGACGTGTATATTCACCACCCTTAAGGACTTATCTACAATGTGTTACGCAAGTCCCCCATGATACAACAGAAACTTCCCAGATTTCCCGAGGATCTCAGAACTAGCAAGAAAATACTCTTGAAAAAGTATTCAACCCAGATAATAGACCCTGATAATAGAAGGAAGAAATATCGGAGAGAAGAGATCTTGAAGAAATAGGAGAAAAGACTGAGAGATGGTATGTTTTGGAAAGCACCAAAACCACCTATTTATAGGGGGAATGAGGGAAAGGATGGACTGAAATCTCATAGAGTTTCACCAACTTTCAAAACCAATATTGCAACGTGCTTTGGGATATTCATGAACCTGAATAATTGCATTAACCATGGAATCAGAATGGAAACATGATATTACACCAAAACAAAACTACAACAACGAAGAATTTAAAGTTGGTAGCAACGTTCAAATCTTTTCAAATGTTTATAACGCTTACTTCACAACACATATGTCACCCAATGTCTGATTTAAAATGGTTAAGCATTTCTCCCAATGTCTGATTTAAGATGGTTGAGCATATGTCTCCCAATCTCCGATGCATTGGTTGAGTATTATACTCCCAATATAAATATTTGGTCTAGAAGCATATTCTTCCAAAACATGATTGGTTGAGCGTTAGACTCCCAATATACAAATTTGGTTGAGAAATTTATTCTCCCAAGAGGCAATTGGTTAAGCATCAAAGTCCTAAAAAATTTGAAACTTTGGTAGAGCACTAGTCTACTAAAATTTGATGTAAAACGGTAAGCATGAGTCCCCCAAAAACTTAACACTATAATCGAATCCAAGTTTCCCAAGTCATCTGGTTGAACAAACAAGTATAAAAAATTTCAATGTTAGATGGTTAAGTTAGTAATTCTCCAAACTTATTTACACTTATTGGTCTCCTCTCTATGGTGGAAGAATGTTCTTAATGCTACAACATTTTCCCATTAACTCAAAAATGGGTAACCTCTTAAAGTACACCCAAATTTGGTTGAGCAAACAAGTCTCTCAAATACCGATAAGTTGGTTGATCAATCAGTCTACCAACTCATTAGGTCGAGAAAATGGTCTTCAAAATATTGAATTATGAAAAGTGAATCATTTAGTTTAATACAATAGATTTGGTCTCGAAAAGCCTTCTAGCCTCATGCTTAATGAAGCTAAGGCTTGGGGTTTGTGTGGTGATAGGCTATGGGTTGAACTATCAAGCCTTACGCTTCTAAAAGATAAAGCTTGGGTGGGCTAATGGGCCCAATGGCCGATCTACTCAAGTAATAGGATTGGGTCGAACAATCAAGCCTCACACTTCTTAAAGTTAACGCTTGGGAGTTATATGGTGATATGCTCAATGGATGATCTGTTCAACTAATAGGATATGGGTCAAACTATCAAGCCTCATGTTTCTTAAAGCTAAGGCTTTGAGGGTTGTGTGATGATAGAACTAGTCAAATTGGGGGGCTTATCACCATAATAACCAACTCCAAAATATCTTAAGTTTGTTCCAAATATTTCATAATCTAAGTATATCAGTTCGGATGGGTACATATATAACTAATAGTTGCAAATAATTTTTTAAAAACATATTGACATAATAATGGTTTCAATTGATAACCAAATGTCGTTACTTTTTTCAAAAAAATAGTTAAAAATTTAATCGTGATTAGTTTCTCGGCGACCTAATTATTTATTATGTTCCTGTAGAAAAAATAACAGAATATCAGGGAGCACAAATTAAATCTTACCCAATCCTTGACTCCTTGGGATGGATACTTCTCTACTCCTCGGTTGGGATATGTCCTTGTGATGTAGGTAAAAAGCTCTTACTCATGTGTCCTTGGGGATATGTCCTTGGGGATTACCTGCGAAAAAGTTAGTGAATTAATGCATTATATACCTTTAATTGCTGGGGTCAACATGTATTTATAGAGTTATTAATTATGGTTGACCTAGTTTTATGGGTTAGGCCCTTTTTTGGACTTTTGTGGGCCTTGTCTAGGCCCAAGCGCCAAGTTTGTGGCTTGATACTAGAGATCCAATTGTTATTTCCTAAGTTTGGAGTAGGCGGCCTTTACTCATGTGATATGCTTAAAGTAGGCAGCTTTAGCCACTATGTATATTGTCTTTCTGTGTTATTAGCCAATATTCCTTTTATTCTTGCCTAGTATAGTACATCAGTCTCCTAGCCTTTGGCAAGATAAGTCATGTCAAAGGTTTTTGTATTTTAGTGTTTGTTTTGTTTTTCAAGAAAAAATACTCTTTTCTTGGTATTCCTTGGTGTATGGTAGTCCCTCAGTCTTTAGAAGTGGAAACATCGTTAAGACTTTGTCAAAGGTGATATGAGTAGGTGGAGGGACTTATGTTGTCAAGAGTCGCATCAGAAGGGGTTGCATAGTCATCATTAGTTGTGATGCTTCGTATTCTTAATATTTGAGCGGGAAAATTTCCTTGGGAGCGTGGTTTATCATATAAATAGTGGTTGAGAATAGGATTTGCGCACTTTGCCTCATATGCGTAATTATGAGAGATCTGCATCATTTGCGCTTGTCTTTGTCCGATATATTCCCTTATTTCGTCATCATATTTCATTTATATAAGGTATGTATAGTGATAGTTGTAGTTCATCTTCATTGGGGTCGGGTAGTAGGAGTGGTGAATCGGGGAATAAGGGTAGTGGCCATCTAGCTAGTGAGGGGGGAATTGAAATGGAAATTATACCTGATACTAGGGAGGATCTTATGAGTGCATATTTTTTCCCTCATTTAATGTTTAATTATGGGTATTTAATTAAATTTGTGTGCTGAAGGAGTGATTTAATTGACAATTCTGATAATTAGACTATTTGAGCTTATGTGATAAAAATGTCTTAAAAAGTGATTTTTAGCTGCATAAATTATTTTTGGATATTTTAGTGTTTGTTGATGCGACTGAAGTTAAGATTAAGCTCATTTAAGTTGGAAAAATAAATTGATTGATGTTACAAACCACCTTTAAATAAAGCTGAAATTAACATGTTCTGGAAAAATCACTTTTGCACCCCCCTAAATTACATATACACTCCCCTCTTTCCAAATGAACCACACAAAAATTTGTTTTGCAGCCCTAGTTTCTACTATGTTGCACCCCTCCTACCACTTAAACTCCACTCATAAACTACGATGCACTCAGATTATGCCATGTGGCAATCCTCCATTTATTAAACTAGCCAATTAGAGAATGACACGTGGCGGCATCCAAGTACTCAAAATTCATCCAACCAAATAGTGCCACGTCATTATCTTCATCTCTCCTATCAGAAACCCAAATTTCTCCTCAAACCCTAGGCACTAGTAACAGCCATTGATGCCGGCCACCACAGTTTCATCACCATCACGCACCTGCGAATCCTACACGGCACAAAACCACCATCAACGAATCACAACAGATATATGCACAATGCGCAACTCCATCTTCTCGCCACCTGAAAACACGAACCACGGTAGCAAAATCGCGCCACTACCATCAGTGAAACAGCAGCGCTTGCAGCAGCCATGGAAACTACACCATTAACGCGTGAGACGAACCAATACCTCCATGGACGAGACTGCACCTTTAAGCTTTCGCACTTGCACAAGTCACGACCATCACCAACAAACCAGAAACATGCACTGTCACACCATCGAACCATCACCACCACTACACTACAACACGTAAGCAGCTTCTACATCAGCACCTCCATGAACGAACATGCGGCAACAACCAGTGCAAGTGAATCATGGTGGAGACAGAAACCCTAGTTCTAGAGAGAGAAAACCCATTGCCACGTGTCAGCCTCTCATAGGAGAATCAACAGGTCAAATGGTCAAAGAACTAGTCAAACTCTGGTCAAATGTTCAAATCTGGCCAAAGACGGGTTAAACTATAGGGGTTTAAGTGCAAATATTCATCTTTTTGGATTTTCTAATAAATTTGGACTATAGGATTTATAATGGCTTATTTAGAAAATTAATGCAAATATTATATGGTGATAATTTATCAGATATCTTTAAATAAGTAATTTATTTAATTATATCATAAATTATTAACCAACTATATTTGTCAAATAGTCTATATCTCTCCAAATATTTTTGAATATTTATCTTTATCTTTATTTTAAAAGATATTTGAGAGGTTTTAGCAACCGAAAAGCCCAATTCAAGTCCTATATAAAGAGACCAAGGGGGAAGCAGAGAAAAAAAGCTCGGGACTTCGAAGTTTTGGAACCCTTAGGGGGGCCTAATTTCGTTTCCTTTTTCTCTCTATTCTTCTTTCTATTTTTCTTTTACTTTTGCATTCGATGGATTGCTAAATTTCTTGGGTTGATTCCATTGTAATTTCTTATTTGGATTTTGAGGTTAGAATGAAATAATTTCTTTGTTCTATTTATTATTGTTGAGATTTTAATTCATCTATGTCTTTTAACTTTGAATCACGTAAAAAGTAATGATTTTAAATCTATATGCATGTTGATCATATGAGTTCAAGGGTTTTTAAATATAATTGAGACTTTAGTTTGATTTTATTTAGAAACTTTCATGTGATTGAATGAGTTTTTACAAATAATTGAGACTTACTTTAATTAAAGGTATTTACTCTAGCAAAAATTAATTGAGACTTTACTTTGATTAATTAAGCTTTTTATTTGGTGAGAAGATAAAAGAATACACATGATTAGGCATCGTAAAATTTGATTGAGACTCTACTTTGGTTGAATTGACTATGGATAATCTAAAAGTTCTCACTTTTAATTGAGTTTGTACTTTGGTTAAAAGTGAGAACGCTAAGAAATTAATTGAGACATTACATTGATTAATTTGCAAATCTACAATAATAATTAATTGAGCAATAATATTTAGATAATCGATGATGAATCTATTTTGAAAAAGCAGTGGAATCAATCTATTTTCTTTACTATTGTTTTTATCTCTTTCTATCTTTTCTATTTCTTTCTTGTTTATCTTAATCCTTCTACATTTTTATTATTTTATTTGAGTAACTCTTTTGTATAGATTTTATAAGAACTAATTTGTTAAAAATCAATTCCATGTTCGTTGGGAGACGACTTTGGGTTACTTTACCCTTTCTATTTTTTTGACTACTATCTTAGAAATACTGGCGTTGCTATAGTTTAGTAGTATTAATTTGATCGCGTCAACGACAACGTTATCAGAATCCACCTGAGGAAGTTGTCGAAAGCAGTTTATCGGTGAGGGCTGGATATGAAATGGTGAAGATGTGAGAACCCAATATTCTCTCTTTAGACGGTCCAGGTTACTTAACTCTTGGTTGAAGTGTATTTCGGTCTTTAAAAGGGGCACTTCCCTAGACACAATGTCATTGGAGCGGGTAAATGTTGTTTAAAGTCTTTTCCACAAGCAGGGAGATGCTGGAGAGGGATTCTTCTACATGTATATCTACCATTTTTCACAATTGCACATGCGAATCCCCTTTGATGATTTCACAATGCGGGTGTTGAAGCTTTTTAATGTTGTGCCCACCCAGTTACATCTGAATAACTAGGGTTATGATACGCTTGGATTCCTTTTCTCAATCTTTTAAAAACTTCAAAGATGGATTCTTTAAGGCCATGGTGAAAGAAGCGGGTCGAGCACATTTTTACAGCGAAGATGGGAGTACTAAGTTCCCCTTTAGTTGGACGGATAATCCCTGACGATATCAGGATATGTAAAAGGGGGAGTTGTCAGAAAAAGACAAAAGAGTTGTTTAAGTGTTGTCGAAGAAATAAACTGCCCACAAAGAACTTAGTTAGAGTTTATTTATCAAGGCATCCTCTTGTTGATTTAGAAGGTACCTTTTTTTTTATTTTTTCGCGTTGTTTGCTATGGGAGAAGTAATTGTTTATGTTTATTTTGTAGGTCACATGTCTTAGTTAGGAAAAAAGAACATGAACCTGTTTAGGACATTGCGCACGGAGCGAGCTAAGAAGTCTAGCAATGCAGGGAACACTAAAGTTCCTAATTTACAAGAGCCCTTGGTTGAGGTTCGAGTTCACGGTGGTTCCAAAAGGAAGGCATCCATCCTCGTTCAACAAGGTGTTGGAAAGGATTTGAAGAAGGTTAGGTTCGTATTACTAGAGTCAGAATCTACTAGAAACAACTAATCGTCGTGACATCAAAATCCACTTGCCAAAATCAATGGTCACGTTCATGGATAACATGGAACCTACTGCCATGATAAAAACTATGCTTGAATTCAATAGCAAGGCATTAATTTTGGGGCGTAAAGTAGGTACTCTTCTGCATAAGGAGTTAAAAGAAGGAGGACGGGCTAAGGTGGAGGAGCTACAAGAGGAATTGAAGGCTCAAGCGACTAAGTATGAGGAAGAGAAGGCGGCTTGTGAGGAAGAGCGGAAAGAATGGTTGTTGGAGAGAAAACATTTGGGTACTTGGAAGGTCAGGTCTTGGATTTGTAGAAAAAGTTGAATACTAAGATTAAAGAACTTGAGGCTGATAGCAAAGAGTTATCGGAGAAGTATACCAGTATCAAGAGTGAGCTTGAGGACTTAAAGAGTCATATCCTTCAAGAACATATTAATAGCTTCAATAAAGGTCTGTGGCAGGCGACTTTCTTTTGTAAAGAGGTGGACGCTTCTGATTCGAAATATGATGTTAACAAAGACATCATTAATGGTCGCTTGGTAGATGAAGTGGATACAAGCGGGGAGCTGATTGAAGAGGTGGCTATTATCGGTGATAAGGGCCAGGTAGGTGAAAAGGACGTTATAATGGTAGAAGTGGCGGCTGACCCTACTGTTTAATTTTAATTTGATCAAGATAGAGGACTGTCCCAAGATTCCATACAAGAAGAACTTCAAGATGAACTTTTGGGTTTTCTTTTATAAATTAGTTATGTTTTATGTTTTTGGGTTTTGAGCTTTCTTTTATAATTAGTTTATGCTTTTATGTTTTGGGCTTGGGCCTTCTTGTAGGGTTTGCAGGTTTTCTTAAACTTATGTGCCTATAAATAAAGGTACTAAAAACTGATGTAGACACTTTTAGTCATATATTGAATTTGATTTTCATTAAAGAGAGGGTTCTTTTTGTTCTTGGCTTAGGCCTTTGGTTCTTATCAAAGATTAACATCTTTGTGGCGAATCTTCACTTGACTTATCAATCTGCTAGATTGTGGCGTCCTCCATCTTTGTCTTATTTTGCGTTCTTCTCTTATTTATTCGTGTCGTGCCTCTTGAGGAATCAAATTCAGAAACGATCATACTCTTTCCTGGATAGGATCGTATCATCTGGTATCTAAAGCAAGGTTCTGGTTTGAATTTCCTCTTCTATGTTATTTTTCTGTCATATGAAAAAA
>Ga0209389_1001787_pt1 | contig 15660 bp, 12 predicted proteins | sample CowpearedBW_FD_187526 | JGI IMG/M metagenome (GOLD analysis project Ga0209389, IMG submission 187526) | Root nodule microbial communities of legume samples collected from California, USA - Cow pea red BW (SPAdes) (version 2) | ecosystem: Host-associated > Plants > Roots > Nodule | place: USA...
TTACTTTAACTTTTTTTTAAGAGGTTTTCTATACTTGTTAATGGCTGTATATATATATATATATATATTCCTATTCCTATTTCAGAAGAAACAAGTGCAGAGTAGTGTAAGCTCTTCAAATTTGAACTTCTACATTTTTTTGTATTTATTCTTTTATTACTGTAAAGTGTCATCTAATCTTATTTTGAGTATTGTCATCCTCGGTAGGTTTAGACGATTCTTTATTTATTTTTCTTGTCTTTTTTATACCTTTTCCATCTTATATTAAGTCTAGTTTTTTTATCTAAAGAACAAAATTTAAATTCAATAAATTTGAATGGTTTTATTCAAATAAGGATGAATTTAATGTATTCAAATATTTGTTTGTTTTTAAATTATTTGGAAAAATTCTGTTTTGTTTTTAAATTAAATTATAAATTTATTTTATTAATGTATTTTATGAAAGTTATAAAAAATATATTTTTTAATAAATAGCACGTAGAATATTTGTGACAAAAAAATTGACAGTAAATTATAATATTTACGTGCCATTTTACTTTTGAAAGTGCAGCATTGTTGTAGAAGCGAGTAACATGCAAGGGAAGAGATAATTAGCTTATGCATTGAGATTTTGAGATCAAATGGAGATGGGTGTGCTATGAAATGGATTAAAAGAGTGTATAAACATAAACACTCTTACTGTGGTCTAAAGTCATTTTTCTTTCATGTGTAATCGATTATAAATGATAAGAATGCATTATAGTTGTCTTTCATCACGTTGAGGCTACATCGATGTTGGCCTGAATTCACTATATTTTAGTTGATATAAAAGATGTGATTGATGATACTTTAAGAATAATTTATTATATCTCTACAAATACTTTTTTCATTTCTATCCTTGGACATCCTCGAACTGTACAAAAATATGAAAAATAAAACATGCATTTTAAAGTATTTGATATATATAATTTTCGATAAGTGTTTCAATTATAACACTTTCACGGCTATCAACACCAAAAGAAAAAATGTACATGACAGCATTTGATATAATTTTCTATATTACATTACTATACAGTCTCTGATTCGAAATACTAAAGTAGTAACGTATTTACAATTTTACTCAACTTTTCTGATTTTTCTTTAATATAAGTCTTTGAAGTTATACTTAGATATTTTAAAATCGGAGTATTGCTTTTATGGTGAAATCATTTTCATAAAATTCATCCCATACATCACGAGTTATAAAACACAATATAAAACCTATATACTCTCTCATACACAAATTCATTTATCACAATTACGTTTTTCATTATTTTTTCCCGTTTTAATTAATCAAATTATTTCTTAACAACACCTTAAATTTATATGTTAGGTCTAAAGCTTGGTTAAATCAAAACAAAATAAGTCAGTATTATAATGACGCCAAAAGACGAAAGTAGCTGATTAAGTATATTGTAAGGAAATCGAAATTGCATTCATCCTTTAATTATTCCTCTAACCCTAACTACATGGTCAAAGTCTATACTAGCTATTGCCAAATATTGAAGACAAACATGATTGAGGACGAAGATTTCAATTTCAGTTTGATTCATTTAAGTACTATTAATTTTCATGCATCAAAAGTCAAATTGCATTTAATTTTGGTTTTATAAGTAACCAAAACTAGGGAAAAAAAATGTCAAACAGTAATTTTTAACCAAGAGAAATATATAAGCTCTGTAATTTCACATCGTACATAAACCCTTTTTAATTTAGCCATGTTGCTATAATTAAGATAAACAAACCATTGCAATGAGCTAAGCAAAGCTCACTGAAAAAGAAAATTATCAGCAAAATAGACCAAAATCACAAGTAATGGTAAAAATGTACATGCAATCCACTCATTTGAACATCACTGTACTTAGATTTAGGAACATCATTGAATTTTCTTTGTATTTCTCATGCAACAAAAAGTTTACAAGCATCTAATTCTCACAGTTTATTCAATGGGAGGAGGACTTGACCACCTTCTCTTCACCTCTGTTTTCCATCTCACCTCTTTAAGCTTTCCATCCAAACCATAGTCTCTCTCCATCACAAGATTGATCCCTTCATCAGAGTACCAACCAACTCCAATGCAAAGAATGCCATCTTTGTTGATGTCAACATAGCATGTCACACCTCCGGGAAGCCACAGCATGGTCACATCCTGCATGTCAAGCCGCTCCTCTTCGCCGAAGTAGTTCGTGTTCTCCGGGAGGCTCCTCTTCTTCAGATTCTCTGTACAAAGGTACACATACGGTGTCTCAGTTCCTTCTTCGGCCATGCTCTCCTCGCCGTACACCGGAGTCGCGCCGATCTCAAAAACTTTCCATGACCCTGTCAAATCTGATGGCTTGGTTCGTTTTCTCTGTGACAATGGCTTCACATGGAACTCCATATCACTGTTTCAAATGTAGCAGGTGTTAGTTACTTTCTTGAAGACAAAGGAAATGTTGAACTATTATGATCTGTTGTGATAAACTTTACAGTAAGTACTTATAGGAAAAGAAAATATGAAGGTAAAATGATTTAACAATCTTATTCCTTCAATTTTTACAGAAACTAATCTTAACTTATGAATGAGTTAATCTAATTTATAAAAGAAACTTAATGCATTTTATCTTTTTTTGTTTCCTATAAGTATTTATTGAAAAGTTGATACAAATAGACCTAAGAACACGCCCACACTAGAGATCCATGTCATATTGCCCTAAATATCATTTTAACTAGTCAGTTTATTGGCTTCATTAACATTTTCCTTATTGCCTGGTGTTTACCCGGCCGGATCAAACACAAACCTCAAGACGTCCGTGTGGAATCAAGGATGGACAATGTATCCGGCCGAGTAAACACCAGGCAAGATGTCTGTGTGGACGACATACAAGGCAGGGCTCACTTCTCAAGCTTGGAGACTTGTGATACCATGTCAATAACATCGGCTTTTGATGCCTTCTTTGATTTTCCTTTCATCTATATATAATGCAAGCATATTCACAGCTAATGATTTAGTTGAGATTAAAACAGACAAAGATATGTTTGAGGGCTTGATTAGTCCCCTCTACTGTTCCTGATATTTATATATATGATGAAGGAGATACAAAGAAGTTGAAACATTAAAGGCTACAACTAGGTGCTAGGTTAGAGGTTATCCAACACTTAACCTCCTAGCTTACACATCATGATTGCCTAGATATACTAATTACTTCTACAGATTTCTAATTTCTTATCCATAGGCTGATTAGTAGACTAGTAAATTGATTCTAACTTCTAAGTATACACAATAATAGGAAGGAATGGTAACAGATTTCCATGATTATGATTTAGGTATTTTCTTGTTAACACCAAGTGTCATACTCAAAAACTGGTACACATGTAAACAAAGCACAAATACCTCTGGTCATCGATCGAAGAAGGACTGGCCCATTCTTCTTCATACACTGCGACTCTCATTATCTGAATGTCTGCACCGCCATTACTGAATTCTATGGTATGGACGATTCGGATTCTTTTGTGGCAGCCCTTAACCAAACACTGAAAAAGGTGAAATTGTGGAAAAATTAACAAATGCATGATCAGTGTTAATAGTAACTTACATCAGGGAAAGATCTATAATTATGATATCTTGTAGGAAGCATGACAAACTTACTTGTTCAAACTTGAAAGTTGGTGAGATAAAGTACTTTGTATCATCGGATTCACCCACTGGAATATCCATAGGACCTCGAGAATAAGATCCATCCTGAAGTTTATAAATCATAAAAATAATGAAATACAAATGGAGGAACATAAACAAACTATCATATGATTTAGGATATTCCATTGATATTCATGACTCTAGCAATACTAAACTTTTATATGGTAAATGTTTCAAAGTAGTTGACATATATGTCAGCAAGACCAAACCAATTATTTCTCATCTAATCTAATAATTTTGAATTGCATCATAAAAACTAAAGCAACTATACAAAGTTGTTCACAACAGTTACTGTGAATGTGTAGCAATACCTCATAAATAATAACTCACTTTTCATGAATCAATCTATACTAGCATGAAAGGAATCTTACTTCAAAGTAAACAAGGCCCGGTTCACAGCCCATGACATCTTCTTCCATCACATCACCCCTTTCAAGGTCAAAGGATTCAAATGTAGGCAAAGTGTGATTTGTTAGATTTTCGCCGGTTTTGTGCTTTCTGTCTTTGGTTGCATTGCTTCCTTTGTTATGCTGTTGTGTTTCGCCATAAGGGTTCAAAGTCACCCAGTTAACCTTTCTCCGGATTTGAGACGTTGGATCGCCGGAAGCTGATGGTACTGCCTCTATACGGGAAAGAGTATAGCAGTCATATAGATTTTCATTCTTGCTTCCTATTTCCATCGGTTCCATTTCAGCTGTTATGGGAGAGAACACAGCACCTACACCCTTCCATATTCCATTGAGACTGCTCGCGAATGTATTCCAAACTGGTTTTATCACCGGTTCCTTAAAGATTGTCCACTTTGTCAGTGTAATGTTCATTGCAATTTGAAATAGAATCATGTCTACAGAGTTTACACAGATATAGAAAACATATACATTTACAAAAGTATAATGATAACAATAATAGAAGCAATTGTATTAATAAAACAATGATGGAATTTATTCCCTTAACACAGATTTTTCCACCAAAAATCCCTACATCAATTCTCTTCGCTGGACAAAAAGGTAACAACTGTGCATCAAAATTTCAAATTCAAAGACACCCAACTGAGAAAACGGGTGCCAGAGACTGAAAAACAGTTTCAACCTCCATGAACATAACACTGTTAACAAAATCTCAGAATTCATATGCATATACACACCATCCTACGATTCAATCACAGTTTCAGAAAGGAACAAAAGGTTCTATTTTTCATCGATAAACCTACCCAACTCCAACCCCCCACGTCAATTCTCATCCCCAAACAAAGCAAAAGCTAACAACTTTATATCAATATTAGAAATTTAAAGAGACCCCAGATAAGGTAAAAGTTACCTGGGTCTGAAGAACAGTCTCAACCTCCACCAACATAGCCCCAGAGACAATGATCCTTCCACCCTTTTCCCCCTTCCTCTTCACCACTCTCCTCTTCCTCCTCTTCTCCTTCTGAGAAGAAGCAGAAGCAACCTTGGCAAGCTCATTGTCAATACTCCACACATTCTCCTTGTTGCCCCTCACCCTCACACCCTCTTTTGGGCCACTCCTCTTGTGATTGTTGGGCTTTTGAGCCTGAGCTGTTATGAGCCTTGTGGAACATGGCTTGAGGAGGGTGGAGGAAAGAGAGGAAAGGGAATTGTGGGTGGAAGAGAGGGTGTGGTTGAAGCCAAGGTGGTGGTGGTGTGTGGTGAAGAAGGACTTGCTGAGGTAAAGGGAAGAAGAGGATTGCATGTCTGTGACTTTGAGAAGGTACACAAAACCAGTATTTTTGGAACTTTCCCTAAAGTAAACTAGTACAGTGTCCTGTAGTTAATTTTGTCCTACCATAATCAAACAATTGATTAATGTCTCCTTTGCATATATATAATTTTATAATTCATGATAAACCTTATTAAATTTACAAATCCCATATAATTATTTTTTTAATTCTAGAACTTATTAAACTTAAGTAATAACATTTGCTATTATTTAAAGAATAACAAATATGTAATATGGCGAGATTAACTTTAAAAACAATATTCAGTTTTTTTTTCTTTGATTTGATAAAAGTATGAAAATAAAATACAATTTAAAAGATTTCAAATTTGTATGTAGCATCTATTCATTGAAAGTTTCGTTATGAACATCTAGAATTCCATTAATAGACATATTAACTATCCAATTATCAGTTCCTACACCAATATTATCTCACCTTAAACTACTGAAAGAAGAGAAAAAAATAATAGAATATTCCGAAGGAAATAATATACTACCCAAAACCTCAACTTTGGTTAACCAGTTATACTTCTTGTTTAACCGTTTCCTTGAGATAAAAAAACCTGATTAACCTTAATGTTATCATTCCTCGTCTTAATTGTTGATCAATACACGAAGATACGAATATTATATCAATATTTGAGTTTATAATTTTTTTTATGTATTTTTTCTTTGTAGAAATATATATTTTTCTTTTTTCATAATTTTAAAGCTTATAATTAAGTTATATTGAGTGATAATTTGTTAATAATTTAAAGCATTACGTTTGTTTTTTTTTTTTTTTTTGTATGATGATAAAAAATAATAAAATTATTTTTACTATTATAATTATAAAAATTAAATATCAATAATTTGTATACTTTATTGTTAATATTTTTTATTTATTTTGTAGTAAGTTTTATAAAAAAAATGGTTACGTTTAAACAAATTGTCAAAGCACAAAAAAACAGTTAAATTTTAAAAAAATTACTTAAAAAATAAAATTAATAGAATAATTATTTAATTTAAATATATTGGTATATATAAATAATAGTAATTTGGAACAAATGAATTTTTCTTAGTATAAAGGTTATTATTTTAAGTAAATGTTTTTTATTTATCTTTTTTAAAAAATACTTCTTACTTTAAAAGAATACCTCTGTGTTAACCCTATTCTACTTTTCCTTTGAATTTTTTCTTATATATTCTTTTTTTATTCTGTATTTTTTTATTTAAATATATTTTTAACTTTTAAATTTGAACATGAAAGAAAATTCATGTATTTTAATTCTCAAACCTAAAAAATGAATATAATTTTTTAATAAAATAATATTAACTTTTTTGAGTTTATTAAACATTATATCAAAATAACATTTGAACCGAAACAAAACTTATCTAAACGACCCAAACATCGTTCTAAAACACATTTAACAAGTCAAAATACATTTCACATATTCCAAAAATTATGTATCAAAAATTACAATTTGGAAATCTTATCCTAGAAATTATGTTCTCGCTAAAAGCGTTTTCTATAAACTTTTTGGAATCGTGGAATATGTATTCTGAAATTTTCCAGAATATGTATTCTAGAAGTCACTTTTCAAGAGGACAAAATGGTCATTTTTGAAAATTTGAGAGGGTACTAAAAAAACTTGTGGGGGTGCAGGAAGTAAAAGTCCAAAAACTAATACAAATCATAGATAAGGGTGACCCCAAGATCACATATACCATTGATATCAACATCAACTCGTATGAAAAGCAAAACATCACATATCATTTTAGCAAAAACATTCCAAAAGGAGCTACACTTTCTAACAGTTACGAATGAGACAGAGTATCCATGAAACTTATGATACTCACCACAATCCCCTGCATGTTCTAGCAAGCCATTTTCTAATACTAGAAAGAAAAATAGTTGAAGTATCAAAAGCTACCCTGTAGTTCGTTCAACATCATTTCGGAGTCACCATCCATGTTTTCACTGCCATGGATGATATCATCAGTTCTATCTACTTCATCATCAGATGAGCCGATGAATGATTCATAAGCTTTATATTTACTAAATTTGGACAGCTTCAACAGTTCAGTTAAAGACTCAGCACTTTCCATGTCACCTTGCTCTTGGCAAAGCTCAATGAATGCAGACAAGTTCAAGGGCTTTGGTCTCCAACTCCTTGAATCATTAGCAACCATAAAAGCTTCTTTCAAACAGGACAAGGCCTCAGAAATCCTCTTATCTGCAATGTAGCCCTCTGAGAGAATCTCCCATGTATTTGAATTTGGAAAACCACCATCCTCCTTCATCTTCTTGAAGAAACTCAGAGCCTTCTGCATATCACCTGCTTCCACATACCAGTCTAGGAGAAGGTTTCCTACTCTAGGATCATAACTTAACTTTACTGAAACCCATTCCTTATAAAGTTTTTCTGCACCTGCAATATCATGCACTTTAACCAGAGAAGAAATAACAGCATGGTATCCCAAGTTTGGTGTATTTTTTGGAAAAACTGATTTGTACGTATTCCAAACTCGATAAACTTCGTCTTTGTTTCCAATACGTCCATATAAACTCAGGAGATAATGAAAAGGAATTCTATCACGACCTTTAATTCTATTCTCAACATTTCTTAAGCACTCTTCTGCTTTTTCAGTCTGATCCATCCTAATGTACATTGAAGCCATTGTGCTGAACGTAGACCAGTTAGGGATGATGGTAGGATCTTTTTCCATCTGTTCAAACACTTGTTCCATCTTCTCTATTGATCCTTGAGATCCACAAGAAGATAACCAGATATTATATGTGTAGATATCTAGCTGTATCTTTTTTTCCATCATTTCAGAAACCAGCATATCAACTTTATCATATTCCTTTACGTTCATGTACAGGGTCATCATTACATTAAATGGTAGTGGATGTACTACATACCCTTTACTCCTCATTGTGTCAAATAAAGATTCTGCCTTTTCCTTTGATCTGGAATACACATATACATTCAAAAGGGCACCGTAAGTTCTCTTATTTTTTAACTGATCTTCCAGACTCAGGAAAAATACTTCTGCACTAGAAAACCCACGAACTTTTGCGATTAGATCTAACTGAATTGCTGCATCACTCTCAGAAACTCTAAACCGCTCTGGTCTATTGTTTATCCAATCATATACCTGCACATTTTTTCGTTGATTTAAAAAGTTGTACATGGCGGATATTAAGACAATTGAAGCAAATAAGTAAACATAATCAGAAACAGCAAGTTTTTGCATAATTCTACACATTCCGAGGAAAGCATGCCACTAAATAGAGTAGTGGCCAAAAATGGTTTCCCAGATTATGCAAATTTTACTGACAGTATCTGCCAATAAGGAATTAACAATTAAGAATGTTGTTATAGATTTATGTTATTGTATATTTATCCCATAAAAGCAAGTGCCCTAAGTAAAGAGTAAAAAAGAAAATTTCTGATATAATAAAGGGAATAGCGCTACCACAGAATCAATCAGGTCTTGTTGTAGTCTCATATAGCTCACTGCTCATCCCTACTCCTTTCTTAGGATTATCTGAGAAACAGACTTCATTTTTACACATAATTTTATGGCAACTTTGCAATATACTTTTCTGACATTGCACAAGGGTACGAAGCAATCTTTGATTCTTTGGAGTGAATGATAGTTCAAGGATGGTAAACATATACAGCTCTCCACGCCATGAACAAAATATAGTTTTGTTAAAGGTTACTCTCTTACAGCTGTTAGAAATTTTAAATAAGGCAAGAGAAGAAGGATAAATCTTGGACAGAAAGAGGGAAATTTTTTCTAAATTTGTGGCAAAGATATTGGACATATCCTAGCATGCAGTAAGATAAAATTACAATACATAGATGGTATGCAAAACTTGTTTGGGAAACCACAATTAACAGATTCTTCATTTTCCTGTTCATGCTCTGATAAACCTTGGAAAGTTTGTGAATAGAAAAAGAAAACATGCACAGACTGACTAGGTCTTCTGTCTGCTCTATTTATTTTGTATGACATTTGTATTCTTTTAGCAGTTTGAATTTGAATTAGAGTTTTGGTAGTATTTGTGTCTTTAGGAGGTCGTGGAATGTGCCAACTGTTGTTTGGTGTTTATATTCCAACGTGAATCACATGCAAAACTGAAATAAAATGGCATCAACAAATTACAAAATCCTTCATCATGAACAAATGGCAATGCAATGCTCAATATTTCAACTCAGACGCTACGTAAAGCAGGTTCACAACTACTGAACATGAAGAACGCTTACCTATATACTCAAACCTCCCACTAATAACACATTCCACCACTAACAACTACGTATCAAAATCTCTTTGGTGAAAAGCAAAACCACACAACACATATAGATAAAAGCACCCCACATGAAAAAGTGGTTAAAAGATAAAGTTTTAACCTCGAGTACGATTTAAAACACCGGACCAAATAATTAGCTTAACCAAAAAACAAAACCCACAAATCACAATCTCTTCAGTGAAAAGTAAAAACACACAGATAACAGCACCCAGGTTGGAAGATAGAATTTTGACCTCAAGTGTAGGTGCAACTTGAATCCTTAGACCAGACAAAAAAAAAACTATTCAGTAAAAAGAAAAAAACAACACAAAAACACAGAGAGTGAAGTATCATAGACCCCAAACGAAAAAGAGGTTGCAAGATATAATTTTGACTTCAAGTGAAAATGCAATTCAGATAACTAGTTTTACAAAAAAAGAAAAATATCACTATCTCTTCAACCAAATGAAAGAGTAAAAAACACAAACACATAGAGAGCGAGAGATTAAATCACCCTAAATGAAAAAGAGTTCGGAAGATAGTGTTTTGACTTCAAGTCAAAGAGCAATTCCGATAACTAGTTTCTCCAAAAAATCAAACTAATATCATTCTCTCTTCAGCAAAATGAGAGAGTAAAATACACAAACACGTAGAGAGCGAGAGATTAAAGTACCCCAAATGAAAAAGATGTAGGAAGATAGAGTTTTGACCTCAAGGGCTCTCCGAAACTTCTTGTACTTCCTCAACTCCTTGACGACTCTGGAGAGTTCCCACTTGGTGAGGGTTTTACCTTCGTTCTCCCACCGGTTAAGCACCTCGGCGGAGCCCATGTCGGGGTCCGGGTTGAGCGATATCCGGCGGTACACGTCGTTCCACCGCACAATGGGGCGGCGTTCGTAGTCCACGGTGCCATAGTTGTGGACCTTGGAGACGGAACACGTTACCAAGGGGAGGCACGTGGCGCGCGTGCGAGCGACGGAGAGAGTGGAGGAAGAGGGCTTGATGGGGAGAGAGTAAGAGAGCGAAGAAGAGAGAGAAAGGGTTTGGTTGTGAAGAGAAGATTCAAGTCTAAGGACACTCATTTTTCTCTCACTCTCGTTCAGGTCAGTGAAATGAAGTTGTTGCAGGGAAATGGTGGGTTGAAGATAACGGTAACACTTTGTTCTATGAGTTTCAACTATCTCAATAAATATATATTTAAAATGATTATCTTTTATAACTTTGATTTGCCTTTAATAATCATCGATGTCTTAATCATTTTAATACTTCAATCTACTTTATTTTAGTAAATGTTAATACTTATTTTTTTAGAGGTTATTAATATTTTAAAAATCTTACGTAATAATTTAAAATATTTTTATGAAATCTAAATTAAAGTTTATATATTTAATATATTTTACCTATAATAAATTTACTTATAATATTCTCATAAATTTAATAATATATTCAACACAATAGACCCTAGAGTTGGTTCTTTTTGTTGGTAAAACTGAGGGTGGAAGACCCTGGCAAATTTTGAACCGTTAGATTTACAAAAAGAATTTACCAACACTGAAATTTTCTTACCTTATTTATTTATTTTTATTTCTTTTCCTTATTCATCTTGTTAACCAACAGCCCTTTAAGTTGAGATCACTTTTATTTTTAATAATTATATTTTGATAATTTCAATTTTATATGTAACAACTGAGTTATATTAATTATATTACTACAAAATTAAAATAATCTTATCATAATCATATAAACAGAAGCCTTAAAATGAATAGTACAAAATGTATATCCTAAATGGATTGTAATTTTTAAGTTTAATTTAACTTATGGGTTATTTTGACTCATTTAAAGACAAAAAATGAAACATATTTCTAAAATATGATTAGTATTAAAGAAATTAATTTTTATTTTTAAATATAATTATTTAATATTTAAATATTAATATGTATATATATTATCTTTTATTTTATTTTTTTAATATAATTATTATTTAAGAAATTAGCAAACTTATTTGAACCATAGAGTAATAGAGAAGTGATCTGATTTAATTTATATCATCTATAACAATATATAAAGAGATTTTCTTTTTGGTGTTCATATTTCAAAATACCAATTTTATCCTTAAAAGAAATTATTTATTAAATTTTTGAAAATTGACCACTATTTTTATAAACTTTTCTATAAAATCGTTTATCTCTACTCTTTCTTTTTTTCTATTTATCAACAGTTATTCTCTCATCTTTTCTAATATATTTACTTTATTTTTAATAAATATAATTTTATTTTATATATTAATTTAATAATATTACATTATCATTACCTACTAATATAATATTACATATATTAAACAAATGCGTACACTAGTTCGTTTAAATGCAATTCAACTCAGTTCCATAGTTAGGATAAGACTTATTTTATTACAAAAAGAAAGAAATAAGAGGCTGAAGGCTATAAGAAGTATTTCTCCTTAATTAATATTTAGCTGCATTAACTTAAGCCAAAAAAGTTTTCAAGTAATCCCATATCAGAGTGTTGTATTGTACCAGTATGAATCTACTGTAATTGAAAAATCAGATATAGCTACCTCAGAGGAATCAATGTTTGAAATGCTACAAGAAAAATATTATACCCGTATGTACATTCTCATTAGTGCTGAAAACACAACTGTTAGAAGGGGTCACAATACCAACTTTAGTCAAACTTTCTCCCCATTTCCTCATAGGTAACTGAGAAAAAAAAGGTCAAAAAGGATACCACACCCTTCATACCTGACGATCTCAAACAGACTATGCTACCAGACAAATCATTATGAGCAGCCAGACCAATTTTGGCTGACAATATGCTGGTTTCGTAAACTTCCATGGACATAAACTTTAGGCTCTTTTACCTGCAAAGGGTGAAAACTGGGATCAATAATTCAGGAATGAACAAAGCATTCATCGTTTGTGCTGGCTGCGAATACTAATAGCAACTACCAACCAGTGAAATTGGTGGAAAACCAGATTTCAAGCGGACTCTTGAGAACCCATCTTCAGTAAATAGGCACTTGAATCCATTGATCACAGGATGTTCACTGTTAAAATATCAACAAGAAGGTCAGATAAACTGGAAAATTTCTTGCAATCAGCCAATGCACTGAAATCGTATATAAATTTCCAGTTCAAGATTTCTAAAAGTTCATTTCATTCCTCCAAGTGCCTAATGTTAAACGCGATCGAAGTCATAAATAAAATTTATTCATCCAAGTGCCTAGTGTTAAATATTATGTCTGTTAGAGATGGTCCATAACATGGTATCAATATTTCCATGACCAAGGGTTATAGATTTCAAACCATTGTGAAACGTTCTTGTAATAAAAATAAATAAATTTCAGCACAATGTTGCTGGGATTGCAAACTATCTATGTTTCAAGCCGAAAGAGATGATACACGAGGTGTAATCTAGATATAATAAAAAACTATTCACATGTCTTCAAATTATTACAAAAGCTTCAAGGATAGTTGGTTCATGGCAATGACCGTTATGAACATAACATATGCTGATGGAGTCCTTAACAACAAACATAATCTTTATGGGGATCTAATGTATCAAGTTCATCAATTTTATTTGACAAACTTGCTCACTTGACACTACTATCTTTCGCAACACTTTGTAGGATCTCTCGTCATAAGCATAGCATGTGCCATACAATTTATGTTTGTCAAGTAAAGTACTGGAAGTAATATAGCAATCTGTTAATATATAACTCACTTAATAAGGAAAGTAAAATTTCTCTGTTGAAATTCTTCCAAACTAATTTGTTCTTCTTTAGAATACCTGCAGCAAGAATTCAACATAAGCAACTCCGAGTTCGAAAATAGTGGGAAGCAAAACAATTTGGTCATCGTGAATTGCAAGAAATCAACAAAGCTATAATGAAATTGTTAACACTTCAATCTTCCTCCCATGACATGACTAAGTATTTCATTGCTATTTAGTCTTATGTATTTCTAGTATTTCCACAATTTTCCATGTGAGCATCATAGATCATGTCAACACCATATACAAACAACAATGTGCATAATCATCATGAGTCAATGAATGTTAGAAGGAGACCCCCTCTTAACATTCAAATCCAGAATTGGACTTCCTACAGCAACAAATAGTATAGAAGGCACTACAATTAAATGTTTAAAAATGTAAACCCTAGAACAACAATGATGGCTCATTTCAACTATAGATAAGGTGCTAACCAAAAAACTTGAAATGGTGAGGATCAGGAAAAATAGATCAAGGTTCATTGTATTTTCATTAGCGCAATGAGAAACACATTCACTACTCGTTCTCACTATGCTCAGTAAAAGCCTGCAATCAACCAAATGCCTAGATACTTCAGCAACGTTATTAAGACCTCCATCCATTGCATGCCTACCCAACAGGAAATTACCTGTGTCACATACTGGATTAGAGTGTCAAGATCTAGAAGCAGTTTGACGTTGGGGTCCATATCAGTATCACTTGGATGACAATCAAGCATACTAGTCTTAGTGAAGATGTCCAATGCATATTTTCTCAAGGAAATGACAACGTCATCATCAAGATGATGTTGTCATCAACATTCAACACCAAATAAATGCACAATCAGGCAAAGAATTTTTGGAAAAGCAGAGTAATTAGTCTTACAACGACTCATACCAAAATGGGATAAGGTAGAGCTAAGGCGATCAAACCAGGTATGGGGAGACTCTTTCAATTCACAAAGAGGATAACAAAGGTGGCACACAAGGTGAGATCCACCAGAGTTGATGATACATAGAAGTTGCTACATGTAAACCTCTTCTAGCAACTCTCCGTGTAAGAAGCCATTCTTAATGTCTAGTTGGTTAAGCAGCCAATAATAGATGACAACCATTGCAAGAAATAGATGCACAAAAGTTGTTTGGCAACAGGGGAAAGATGTTGTTCACAAAGATCTAAGTATAGCCCTAAGCCACAAGCAAGCTTTGTGCCAATGAATATTGCCATCTAGTCCAACCTTCAGAGTATACATCTAATGACAACCAACAACAGTCTTCATGGGAGGTAAGGGAACCAACTCTCACGTGCTACATATAGAAAGATTTACAGCAATTGTGTGTTATGAGCACACACAAGATTCTCTATTTAAAAGGGATAGAAGTACACAATGAAAGGAAACAAAAGAAATATAAAACGTAATTCCTAAATAAAATTAACACTATACAATATTTCTTATTTACATAATGATATCTTTAATAGGATCCATGCAAAATTAACTTGATGCATTATTAGTACAGTGCAAAGAAAATAAACAAGATTATACCTCCATGGTAAATCACTTTCACAAAAGCGAGATATCCCATTCATTGCTGAAAATGTATCAATGTGCACCCACTGTTCATCTGTGTCATCATGAAAACCTGCAACAATTAAAAAAATCAACACACACATCCAAAGTAATGACAAGGAGCAGTATGACAAGGACAAAAACAAGAAACTTGTTACACCATCATCCATAGCATTGATTTTTTTCATTTTTTGTTGAAATTTCCTTTTTTTTTTATAATTTAAATGATGGGTTTTTCTGAATTGGAGTTATTTTAGGTTTCATTGACTGCTTGTTTGACTTCTAATTAAGATGAAAGGAATTACGAGCAAGAAAAGCAATTGTACATATCAAAACAAATCGTGTTACATCAACCAAACACCAGAAAAATATGCTCACACGATATATTGAATGTAGAAATAATAATAGTTTCTAAAACACCTCATCAGGCTAGAGCATTAGCTTATATGCGACAAGAGGTAGCTTAAGAAGATAACAAGCACCAACTTATCAAGGCCAAGGGCCTCTAACAAGACTTGGTGAAAACACATATGCTTGTCAAGAATTTGGATTGACAAAACAAGTTATGATGTCTCTAAAATGGATCTTTTCTTATAGTGACATTCTACATAATTG
>Ga0209389_1001788_pt1 | contig 15659 bp, 9 predicted proteins | sample CowpearedBW_FD_187526 | JGI IMG/M metagenome (GOLD analysis project Ga0209389, IMG submission 187526) | Root nodule microbial communities of legume samples collected from California, USA - Cow pea red BW (SPAdes) (version 2) | ecosystem: Host-associated > Plants > Roots > Nodule | place: USA...
ATAATAATAATAATAATAATAATAATAATAGTAATAGTATAATTGATGATGATAATAATAATAATATAAAGATAAAATAACTATATTATATAATAATAATGATAATAATAATTATTATTATTTATTATAATAATAATAATAATAATAATAATAATAATATTTCTGATACTTCTTTTCTCATATCAATAATATATAATAAAAAAACTAATATATAACATATTAATATTACTAATAACTATAATAACTTTACTACTAATGTTAATAATATTAATATTAATAATATATAATAGTAACATATAATAATAATAATAATAATAATAATAATTATTGTTCATGCGAAGAATAAATAAGAGATGTCAGATACAACCGTTACCTTACCTCAATCAACAATCTTCTCAATAGGCTTCCTTCCGGTTAGCATATGCTATCTGTTGGTGTCTCGGCTTAGACCGATTTAGACCCAAGAGGGGTTACCTGTGGAGAAGACTCTGACGCTCAAGTCAGCAAAGAACTCTCAGAAAGTCAAATCTCCTGATTAAGGGATTAATGAATGCGTACCTTTAATTGCTCGGGTCCATGCATATTTATAGATTATTAATTATGTCTGGCCACATCATGAGTTAGGCCCCTATTTGGGCCGTAGGTGGGCCTGGGCCTAGTCCAGACCCCTTAGCTCGATTATTGTGGGCCCTAAGGGCTTTGCTAGTAATGCTCTGAGTCTATCAAATTCTCGCTTAATTTTCTTAAGTTAGCGGCTTAGGCCGGTTACTCTTATTCGCTCAGCATATATGGTGACTATTTGCGTCCTTGGGGGTTATGTAGACGGGTTTTACGTCTATATCAATAATTGGATGAACCGAATTATAAACCCTAACTAAGCCATTAGTGGGCATCTTATCGCTAAATTGCATCACAGCATCCACCACCTCCCTGTTCGCCACCGACAACTCCTCCCTCGTCATACCCTTATATCTCTAAGGATTGTCGGTCCAGTAAAGGGGAAACTTAGTGCTCCCGTCATCAGTATAAAAGTATGAACACCCTGCCTGCCTCACCACTACCTTGAAGAACCCATCCTTAAAGTGTTTAAAGGACTGGGTAAACATGTCCAATCCATTTATCCCTGGTCGACTTATGAGCGATAACAAGGTTGTTGGACTCATCGGCCGAGTATCGAAGAAATAAAGGAACGAATGTGGAGAGGGCTGTAAATACAATGCTTTACACAACACCCGGAATGCCTACAACTATGCCCAACTATTCGGATGAAGCTGATATGGGTGACATTCAACAATCGCAGCACTCCTATGGTGAAGTCGTCAAACGACAGCCTAATGTGTAGCTGCAAAAAGTGACACATGTACACATAGAAAGACTCCTCAGTAGCTCCTTCTCGACCGTGACACACACAATCGACGACACTGACCCTTTCTAGTGCCACAATATCCTTTTGATCACCCCTCTCAAATATCGGAATGCAATTTAGCCATGACTTCAGCAATCGTGACCACTAGAACAAGGAGTATTGTGTTCGCACATCCTTCGCCAGAAACAACGATTAGATGAAGCGTCACAACGAAATGCGAAACGTCACAACACTCCAAACGGCGGTACCCCATGATTAGAGCTCTGACATCTGCCACCCTTTCACCTACTACCACCTATTAAGACTTTAGCCTTAACACTGTTCATCACACTTAAAGGTTGGGGGACTAGTGTATTGCACCTTGGCAGATTAATGATACTACTCACACTTCTCATCCTTTGTCGCTATACCTCCACCGACAAAAGCTGAAGGACTGGTGTACTGCACCTAGGCGCACTAATGATATTACTCATACTTCTCATCCTTTGTCGTTATACCTCCACCGACAAAGGCTGAGGAACAATGTACTGCACCTAGGCGGACTGATAAAACTGCATGGCTAAAGCTGCCTACGTATAGCCCCGCAAGCAATTATCAAATGAATAACCGGACAAGCATAAGCGGCCTAGGCCGCCTACTTAAGAGGACAAGACGACATCTATTGACCATTCTAGACTTAGAATATTACAAACAAGGCCCCTAGTACCAACAATCATTAACTAAGGGCCTAAGCCAGGCCTAGGCCCATCTACGACCCAAGCAATGGCCCAGCCCACGAGAAGGCCAAACATAATTAATAACTCTATAAATACACGTGGACCTCAGTAATTAAAGATACGCATTCATTAATCTCTTAATCAAGAGATTTGACTTTCTGAGAATCTTTTGGCTGACTTGATTGTCGAAACCCTCTTCATAGATAACCCCTCATGGGTCCAAACCGTGCATACTAATAGATGACATACGCAAGCTGAGGAAGAGCCAACTCGAGAGATTGTAGATGAAGGTAAGGTGATATTTGTGTCTAACTTCTCTTATTTGTTTCTGCAGGAACAAGAAGTATTATGGATTCTGTCATCCGAACTATAATTTACATTTTTGATTTTGTAATTCGAAATATAATTTCTATTGACTCTACAATTTGAAATATAATTTATATTCTAAATTGTTTATCGAATTTATAGTATAATCTAGAATATAAATTAGCATCACAAATTAGACCATTAAGAATGTAATTTATATTATAAGATTATCTTCTAAATTTGTATTATAAATTATAAAATTCAAAATGTAAATTTGTATTACAGACTATACAATCTAAAATGAAATTTACATTGTGGATTGTTTTCAAAAAGGACCTTGTAAATTATATAATCCTAAATGTAAATTTGTATTATAAATTATATAATTTGAATGTAAATCTACATTTTGAAATTGTATAATCCGAAATGTATAAAATTAATATTTTTTTAATTTTTAATTGTATAATCTGAAATATCTCACTAATCTGAAACTATAATTTCAACAGGGGTATAATTGAAGTTTTAAAAAAATATAGGTATATTTATACACATTTGGTACCAAATTGAACATTCTTAAAGTTCGGGTACCACATTGAACTTTCTGAAAAAGTTTGGATACCAAATATATATTTATATCAAAAATATAAGATGGAAGAAGAAAACAAGGGATGCAAGAAGAAACTACCTGGTCCGCAAAAAAGTAAACAGTCATAAAATGTCCCAATAGTTACGTACACAAAGCAAACATTCTGGGCAGTTTTTTTCCTGCACCTGCATATGTTTAAATAAATTTCCCATTTTGCCCTTTCTGAATTGCCCCTATAAAACTTGTTCTCAAAATTGATAACAAGAAACTGTTGGATAATTGGCATGAAAATTGCATTATTCCTGTAGTTAATTATGATGAAGATAGAAAAAGATTTTGGCATTGATATGTATAACAATTCATTAACAATATGGACAGAAATATTAACTTTGTTCGAATTTACGGAGAAGTACGTGAAATTTTGAATGCAAAACCTATTTTCCTAATGTGTAGCTGAGAAAAACACATTAATATGTCTCTCCCAACGGATAGTCCGCCTCAGTAAAGTTGGTCTCTTGGGCCACATTAGATGTTTTGATAGTTTGGTTTAACGTAAATTTTAAAATAGACTAATTCTTTTCGCTCTAATTTAGTGTTGGGCTTACAAGTTAAAAATTATTGAAAATTTAAAAAAATTATAATTTGTTCATAAAAAGTTCATGATATATAATTGTCTGAAAGTATGAAATTTGATATTTAAGATGATGTATTGTACTACAACGTCATACATCTTAGTCTAAATACTACTAAATAACTATATTAATGTTTCTCAAACAAAATGTGTAATTAGAACAAGTAAATATTCATAAAAGTAAACAAAAGTTCATACTACTATAAAGGTAAGAGTCCTAATTCAAGCATCATAATATATACACATTACAGCATTCTTGAAGAGAGAAAACCATATCTACTTTGTTCGTTTTCTTATAAAAATTAACGTCTTCATAAAAATTTCTCTAAAAATCTTCCAAAGCCGAGAGATTATAAGAAATCTAATACGAAGTGGGTGTGTATTTGTTTAGTTAAAAAGGAATGTGTGAAACACTGTCTATATTTAAGTGATAATGAATGTGTATTGATTGATTTAACAATAGTGGAGAGGTTTTCTGTTAGGTGGAAAGAGTGCGTTTAGTTCTTCCGTACGATGATTTGTTTAATTTGGTGGGGAAAAGGATGAGTGTGTCAAGACGCATATTCTGTCTGGTTTGGTTTTATATATTATGGAGACGGATGCGTGTGAGAATCCAGGTTAGATATGTAACCCTCTAAGCCGATATTAGCTTGTGGACTCATCCTTTTACTTTTATTAATTTCCCACTAACAGAACATGAAAGGGAAAGGGGAATCAATGGTACCCACTTTAAATAATAATAATAATAATAATAATAATAATAATAATAATAATAATAATAATAATTATAATTGTACTATATTAGGCATATAGGACGAGCAAGACTGAGTACCCGACTCTAACAGTCAATTTATAGTCTTGTTTTGTATACATCATTGATCAACTACATGGAAAGTCAATCTATACATGGTGGCTAAAGATGAAAGCCAATAAACAATAATAACAATAACAATAATAATAATATCAATAATAATAACAACAATAATAACAACAATAATAATCACAAGAAAAATCAAAAGAACAAACAATTTTATTATAATATCAGAATCCAATTAAGAAACTACAATAAAACTAACCCTTGAAGCTTAACCCTCCATGGAATCAAAATAAAATAAAAATAGAAGAAAAGAGAGAACGGAGAGACACGACGAAATTAGTCTCCCTTAAGGATTTCTAAACTCCAAAATTTTGAGCTTCCTTTTTCTACTTCCCTTTGATTTCTATATATAGGACTTGCATTGAGCTTTTGTGTTGCTAAAATCTCTCAAATATCTTTTAAAATAAACATAAAGATAAATATTATTTATCTATATAGTGATTATGAATATTGTAAGGCCCACGAAAATGTCATATTTCTTTTTGCCCTAAATTAAAAGGGCTGCCCCATGTGAACTGGGCCTAAGGGCTGGCCCAAAGGGAAAACAGACCCTAAGTCTGCCCTAACCCTAACCCTCTTACTCACTTTCAGAATTTGACCTTATTGTTCTAAGAGCTGCAGCCGTCACTTTGCTAGGGTTTGCTTTCCCGTCTCGGACAAGTTTGCTCAAAGCTCGTTTTATTCAACGTAAGTTGCCCCAACTCATATTCTTCCTTTCTTAGTGTAATCCCGAGTTGTCTCAATTGGAGTTTTCGTAGTGAAACCAATCTCAAGGTCTGTTCCATTGTTTTCTGGTCCTAAGTCTCTTCCTAGTGCTGCTGCGTTCCGTGGTTGGTGTCGGAGTACTGTACTAGCTTATTCCAGGTAAGGGAAGCTAGAACCCTCTTGTTTAATTGGTGTGAACTCTGTTATTCTATGTTGTTTCGTGATTGATTGAGGTTGTATACTACTATGAATGCATGAGATGGTTGGTATCTTTGTTTGGGCATGAAAATATGTTTGTGGCAGGGAGAAACAGTGGTGAGGTCCGACACTCTCGCCCAAGCGAGCCTGTCTCGCCTAGGCAAGACTTGCAGGAACAGGTCAGGGCTGCACTCGAGCTCTCGCTCAGGCGAAAGCTCTTGTTTTGAGCAAGGCACCATCTCGCTCAAGCGAGAGACGCTCACCTAAGCGAGCACGCTTGAGAGCCTTGGCATGTTGCTCCTATTTTAGCTCAGGCGAGGAACCTCACATTTGGGCGAGGGGTTGTCCCGCTCAAGCGAGAAGGGCTCGCCTAAGCGAGCCATGCGAGAGCCTCCAGCGTCCCTGTCGCGATCTCGCCTAAGTGAGAGTCCACCGCCTAAGCGAGGGTACTCCTCTCGCTTGAGCGAGGGCTCCTAGCTTGAGTGAGATTCGCTGCGGGTTATGCTGTTTTTCTTGTTTGGCTAAATGAAATGTTTGGTTTATGTTGTACTCTATATAATGTATGAGGCTTGCGAAATGAGATGCATGAGATAAGCTGTGGCTACAAATTTGATTGTTGTGATTGTGTGATATTGGCATGAGGAATAAATGGGATGGTTGGTATTAAAGTGGCATGGTATTGGCATGAGATGGAATTCACTACTATGGTTTGAGAATGATGGATGGGTATGGATTTATCGGGAAAATGGAAAAGGTGAAATTATAAAGAGCTGGTATAATATATAAATGTATATGCATGTTAATTCCTTGTTGATTTGTTGAGTATGATTGGTCCGTGTCAGTGCGTAATTCCTTGGGATCTCTAGGTGAGATCCTCAGGGTCGTGCTTGAGTGGTCGAGACGTAATTCCATGGCCCCTGCTAGTGGGTGTCCATAGTGGTGCCCCATCTATATAACTTGGTAAGGATTCAAGGTAAGGATTGCATCCTGACACTCTAAGGGGCCAGTTAGTCTCACTTAGAGCAGACTGAGTCCTGTGGTGAGAGTAGTAGGAGGCCTGAAACTCATTAAGGGTTAACCTTGTGTGTGAGGGAATTGATTCATTGTAACACTTGTAACACATAGCTCAGGGGTGAGCAGAGGTATCCACCACAAGTGCAAGCATTCGCTGAATCCGACCAAGTTATATGTATCCGGATGAGTCGAGTCGAGTCTTAGTGTACTGTTTGAGAAGTCATAACATGCTTGGTTGATATCTGTATATTGGACTGTGAAAATATATTTGATTGTATTGATGAAATCTTTTTGGCCCTAGCTTACCCTTTCTTGTTTGAATGTCTTGTATGTTATCCTTCTACTTTTGCGATGATCATCAATTTATTGATGGGAGCAGATGCGAGAGGTACTCGTGGCCAACAGGGGAGAGAGGATTCCGCTGCATAGTTCACTTGGGCTGGACTTGATGTATTATTGTTGGGCTTTTCTTTAGGGCTACGACCCATGTATCAGTTTGACTTTTGATTTCTTCATGTTCCTCTTAAACTTTATAATTGGTTTTCCTATGGCATCGTGGTGTGCCTTGTGTTGTAAGGAGTTGGGTTTAAAACTCCAGGACTGCGCTATTATGTTACCTTGTGCGACGTTTCCGTTAATTATGTTTGTTAATTTAATGGAACGTTACAAATATTTAAAAATATTTGGAGAGATATAGACTATTTGACAAATATAGTTGGTTGAAAATTTATGATATAATTAAATAAATTAATTATTTAAGAATATCTGATAAATTATCACCAAATAATATTTGCATTAATTTTCCCAAATCAACCCTTTGTAATCTCACCGATTATCTTTTAAATAATCCAATATCTTCAGGAATATTTATTTGTTGTGGTGATCTAAAAAGATTTAAGAAGATCTTGCCATATTTAAAAGATTTTGTAGTTATTATCTTTTGATATTTTATGATATAATTAAATAAGATAATTATTTAAAAATATCAAATAAAGTATCTAAAGATATATTTTCCAAATTTATCTTTTATCATAAAGATAGAGAAAATCGCAAGGTCCAATTTTTGTTGTTCGTTTTCTTTTCTTGGCTTAGTTAAACTTCACTTTTTGAAGCTTTTCACGCCTTCTTCATGCAATGATTGACTTGAATTATTTTGATTTTGTGAATTTTCTATTCTTGGATTTATCTTTAAGGTGCCATGAAGCTTTAATCAATATATTTCCACACTTCCATGAGCTTAACTTAGTTGCAGTTGCATTGACACACCTCAAAATATCCAAGGAACATTTATTTAACTAAAAAGCTATTTTAACATGTTTTTGTATCTCATTGTCAATAAACCTAATTATAAGAAATCCTAATTAAATCAATCTTTTAAGAACAAAAATTCAATTAAATCCTCAAAATTAAACACTAAATGATTACAGAAATATGAACTCATCAGAACGATAAATTAAACACTAAATTCCATGGTTTTTACTACCTATAAGAACGATATCATCAACATATACTATCAAGTAGACCCATCCAACACTCGAGTGACGATAAAATACTGAATGATTTGCCTCACACCGAGTCATACCAAATTGTTGAACAACGTTGCTAAATTTTCCAAACCAGGCCCTAGGAGACTATTTCAGGCCATATAAGGATTTTCAAAGATTACATACCAATCTAGAGGAATCCCCCTAAGCAACAAATCTTGAAGGTTGCTCCATATAAATCTCTTGCAAATCTCCAATCAGAATGCATTTTTTACATCTAGTTGATAAAGAAACCATTGTTGAAGAGCAACCATGGCTATAAATAAAAAACAGAAGCCATCTTTGCCACAGGAGAAAAAGTATCACCATAATCCAACACAAAACATTTGTGTGTAACCTTTGGCCACAAGATAGGCTTTGAGGCGATCAATAGTATCATCAAAACCCACTTTGATAACAAAAATTCACTTGCAGCCTAAAATAGAGTTCCTGAACGATAATGGAACAAGCTCCCATGTTTCACTATTATAAAGAGCATTTATTTCATCTAGAATGTCATGATGCCAACACGAATGGGCTAAGGCATGACTAACAGATTTTGGAATGGTCACAAGAGAAATAGACAAAAGGCAAGTATAAAAAGGTGAAGATAACCTATGATAAGTCAAAGTAATATAATGTGGAGAGGGATTATGGGTAGAACGATTAGCTTTTCAAAGGGAAATTGTAAGATCAGACTTACATTCGAAGCTAGAGGAGGCAAAGTAATTAACACTTGAATTGAGTTATTTAGTGGTTTTTGAACATAAAATGGTGGTGAAGAATAATCTTATGTTGGTGATGGTGAAGAAAAGTCTAATGATTGTTGTGGTGGTAGACAATGCACAACTAAAGAACCACAAATATTAGGAATATTGACTATACTACAAATATTGATTGTATTAGATAGAGACATATCAGAAGAAGAATGACCTTTTAAGTAAAAAGAAGACTTATTGAATGTGACATTTGTACAAATAAAATAGCGGTTAAGAGAAGGAGAAAACACTTTTATCTTTTTTATGATCTAGTAAATCCTAAAAGAATACATTTGTGTGATCGAGAAGATAACTTATAAGACAAGACTAAAATTGTGAACAAAACATGTAGACCAAAAAACTTTTAAGGATAAGGGATGAAAAGGTTCATGGGATAATAAAATAAAATGAGGTATTTTATTATCTAAAACTAAAAAGGGCATGTGATTAATCAGATAACATGAAGTAAGAATAACATCACCCCAAAAATATAGAGGAACCTTAACATGAATTAAAAGAGTGAGTTGTTTGAATGAGATGTCTATTTTTGAGCTCAGCCAACCTATTTGTTGAGGTGTATAAGCACATGAAGTTTGATGGAGAATGCCATGAGAAGCCATAAAATGATTAAAAGAATGGGAAATATATTCACGATCATTATCACTTCGCAAAGTTCGAATAGAAATCCCAAACTGAGTTTTAATTTCGTTATAAAATGTTTAAAATATAGAAAACAACTAAGAGCAATTTTTCATTAAGAACAACCAAGTGCATTTGGAAAAATCATCAATAAAGGTAACAAAATACTAAAAGCCTAGATTAGCTTTAACACGATTAGGTCCCCAAATTGCTAGAGTGAAGTAAGGCAAACGGGGACGAAACATGTTATGAGACACTATGAGGAAAGGAACTACGACTTTGTTTACTTAATTGACACGATTCACACCAAAATGGATAATTGGATAAGCTGGGAACAAGTTGTTACAATTTAGCAAGACTGTGATGGCCTAATTGAGCATGAAGAAGATATGGAGACTCCATACCTACCCCAACATGTGTAATTGAGCATAAAGACCATGACACTTACATTCGGTGTTAATCACCTATGTCAAACTCCGATCCTGTAAATAAACATGCCTTATCATTGAGTTTTTTTTCCTTCACTTAATGTATTCTTTTGGGTTAGTATAATTGTCAATTCTTTTTTTTAGATTAGATTTAGGTTAGAGAGCATTCACTATAAAAAATCGTGTATATAATGGCATTTTTAATATGAATCTCGTCCTAAGGGTCCACATCCTAGGCCATGGTTTAGGTAAACACGTATTTGTTTTTTTTTTAATTCTTAAATAATTGTATAGGAATAGTGATTAATGGTGTAAGTAGATTTTTTTTAGGGTTGTATTTAGGTCCAAATTTATTTCTTTGCCTTTCGTTTTGGGCCTATACCTGGTCCAACGTGTTTTATTTAGCAACCATGTGCACCATCTCCTTGGGCTGAGAAGCCCAATGTGATTATGCCAACGTTAGCAGCTTTCTTCAGCTTGTTCAAGCTTCATGAGCCACACAATCATGCATACACATTGGGCCTGCAACTAGTAACCCAATTTCTTTCAACTTAAAGGGTCCAACTAGCTTCTCAAAAGGGAAAAGCATCTTCCTTCTCAGTAGCGAGGGTTTACCCCTCACGCTTACGTCTTCCTAGTCTGCGAGGGTTTATTATCACCACGTTGTCCTCTCCGTAAGAGTTTCATCTTCATACCCTTAGCTACCATGCTCTCTTTATCTTTGAGCTCTTTGTCGTTTAGACCTTATTAGACAACCTCCTTTCTCCCTCCCACCAATGTATTTCTTTCCATTTCCTTCCGTTAGGGTTTAGCTTTCACGATTGCCTATCTTGTTATAAAGAGGCAAGCCATTGATTGTATTAGTAGCTTTGATGAATAGTGAGGGTTTATCCCCCATTTTTTAAGCTCACCTATCTAGTTGAGGTCTCTACCTCCTAGGGTTTCCGATTTAGTGAGAATCCGAGAGGTGCCCCACTAAAACGAGTTCGAGAGAGAGAACGTCTTCTTACCGAGAGGATATTGAGTCTTCCGTTGCTTAGATCCACAAGATCGAAGATTAATTGGTGTTCCACCGATTGGAACGATATTTCAGCGATTCCCCATGTAGTTTCGTCCATCGTTTATCATATAGTGGTTAATTCTGTTTTCTCTTTTTTTTTAGATTAGATTTAGGTTAAAGATCATTTTAGGTTAGTCTTATAAATCTAGCTTAAGTTGGTGTTTTTAGCATGTTTTTAGTGTTGGTGTAGAATTTGTTTTATAAGTAGTTTAGGATAATAGCTCTGTATTCTTTATATTATTTTCTTGGATAAGTTCAATTTTAGAGTCATAATTAGTTTAGATTTTGAGTAATAGTTTTATAGTCTTGTTAAGTCTTAATTAGTTTAATTAGTTTAATTAGTAGTGAGTCTTAGCATATATTGAATGGCATTAGGTAGTATTAGTTAAGAATAGGTTTAGTAGTAGAATTAAGGACAATTTCAGTTTTAGGCTCTGGTTTTTCGACTAATTAAAATAGTTAAACATTTCATTTTGGTGTTTAGTAAGAATTGGCTTAGTTAGTATAGCTAGTGTACCTAGTCAAATCTAGTTTTGATTATTTCAAGAGAATAAGATACTAACTTGTGTTTGGTGACTTGTGTGCAAGTTAACACATTCAATTCAATGTTGAAAGTTGATTAAAATTTGAGAAAGATAATTTTTGCAGCTTTAAAGAAAGGTGAAGCAAATTGGAAGAACACTTGAAATATGAAAGTTTAACTTTAGGGTTGACTTTCAATTTTAAGGTTCCAATTGTTGATTCAAGAGTTGGAAGCTTTTAAGGACACTAAAAGAGACTTGAACAAAGCTAATTTGTCATGAAGGAAGCACCAATTCCTACAAAATAATGAATTTGAACCAATAAAGCCGAATGCACAAGCTACAAGTTTGACCAAAAGTTGACTTTTTATGTGGAGCTTAAAATTCAAGTGCAAGTTGTGGAGACTATTCCAAGCACTCAAACACATCTTCTGAAGCCTTAATCAACCTTTGGAATGCATCTGAAGGATGCCAGCTGGCTAAGAGTAACTCAACTCAAGTTGATTACCAACCATAGTTAGATTTAAAGTAGTTTTTGTTCTTATCTTTTAGAAAATGGTAACTAGAGTAGTTAGTTTGCAGTTATGTATTTTAGTAGAATCTATATTGGACTGGAAAACACAGAGCATACATGAGTTCACCATACACATCATACAATTCTACATTCTCGTACCATTCTCTCTAGGTTTCATATCATTTTCACTTTGATTTGGAAGAACTCTTGGAGTAGACCTTATAATAGGTTATTCTCAAATGTTTGATTTAGATTGTGTTACATTTTTGCAATTGTTTCATGATTTGTAAGTTATTGCTACATTACACTATGAATTCAATTCACTTTCATCGTTTAGTCCCTTCATTGATTCTTTTTGTTTCGTCTTTTTCATGAGAAAAATAGTGAGTGTTTGAGTTATAGATCTTTTGATGGTTAATTTCACTTCTTGAATCACTCTTGAGTGTATAAATACATTCGAAATTGATAGGAGCACACAAATGTCACATTAAACCAAGTGAATGGACATTTATCCTTGGCTAAAGTGAATTAAATCACTAAGAATTCATAATTAAACATTTGTTGCATTGTTCATGAGTGTTCTTCATTTCAGCTCCTTGTTAACTCAATTTTGTCACGCTTAGAGTAAACAAAACCAAAATCCCCACAATGAAGAATAGGGAAACCATGGGTATCAAATCCATGGAAATGGTGTGTATCGAGCCTAGCTTGCGTAATTTAATCTTGCTAAAAAGAAAATAAAAATAAACAAAGGGGGAAAAGAAATTTTAAAACTAAGAAAAAGTGCAGAATGTAATCACTTAAAACTAGAATAAATACATGAGTGAATTAAATGAAGATATGCATGAATGCAATGCATGAAACCTAATGGAAGGATGAGTTGAATCTAAAATGGAATGAAGGAGATCCTAAATGATTTGTGAGTGCAGTGCAGATTTTCATATGTGATTGTAATGCAAAACAGGTGCAAGAAGTACATATTTGCAAGACGTGACTATGCTTTAATCAGAACCATAAATCATGCATAAATTGAATCATGATGTAAAGATTTAAACAAAAATAAAGATTCCCACTTGCCAGACCATGACAGATTTCACCAATTTATGAAGTGCAATGCTTATGCAAAACTGGTATGATGCAATATATATATATATATATGTACATATGTATACATATGTACATTTTTAGATATGTGTATATATGTTGATTCGTGATTTCTGATTCCAGTAGTTCCAATTAGTTTTATTTGCACATTAGGATCATTTTAAGTGTTTAGATTTTATGTGTAATAATTGTATTCCATAATTCATATTCAGAGTTCGCTTAGGTATTTTCATAAATAGATTTTTATTTTTTATTTTATATATATATATATATATATATATATATATATATATTTTAAATAAATTTATTCACCCGGACGAAATTGGGTGTTGACACATATTCAGAGTTTGCTTAGGTATTTTCATAAATAGATTGCATTATGATTATTTTTGCATTGTTTTGAGTATTTTGATGCTTATATTAGATATTATATCATTAGTTTATAGGTTCTATTCATTAATAATTCATTTCCATGCATCATATGTTGTTGTAGGATAGAATTCATGCATAATTTTCATTGCATTGTTGCGATATATTAGTTAGTTTAAATAAGTAGATTTTCTCCAACTGCACTTATAAACACTCAAATTCAGTGTCTCTCCTATTATTGATCTTTGGTTTCACACTATACTACTCTAGTGAGGAAATCTATTTTTGCATAAACTTGAGGCAACTTAAAAGTTTATCAACGAGTTAGACGACTAGTGGATAATAAGTTAAAAGGAGACTCAAGGACATAAAAAGGAAAAAGGTTAACAGTCCCAATACAGTGAGCTAAAATTCTAAATCCACCAGTCATTGTAACAGAGGGTAAAGGATCCCAAGAGGATAAAGAGGAAAACAAAGATTTGTTACTAGTAATGTGATTTGTGGCTCTTGAGTCAAGAATCCAAGGACCAAGAGAAGAAGATGGATTTAGGCCAACAAAATATGTACATGTGCGTGCCACAAATGTAATGGTACTAGAAGGTTGTTGATCCTTATACCATTTAAGAAATTTACAAAAAATAAGAGAGTTATCGATAATATCGGATGAAAGAGGATTCCTAGTAGGTGATTGTGTGGGAAGATCAATCTGAACAACAATAGCAAAACTAGGACGATGACCATGTAACACATAACATCTATCAGTCTTGTGGCTTAGCCTGCCACAATGGCCACATTTGTGATGTCCTTTTCTTGGCTTGCGAGAGTGATTACAATCATCACGTTGAGTTGCCAACATAGAGGAATCATCAACAGAAATAGATGTATCATTGATGGGTTTAGTAGGTACATGCAAAAGAGTGGAACAAGTAGAAATCAAAGTTGGAACAACAAGAGAACCATAAATTTGATCACAGATGTGGGAATATTTATCGCTAAAGTCTGTGTAATGCCAATATCATGGAGAACTTTGATCGTTGCTCTATTTCTTAGGTATGAGTAGAGGCAGGAAGCAATAACTCATTAAATTCATGAAAAATAACATGAATTTGACCCATATAATTAGCCATAGAGTCTTGATGTTGAGGAGCAACAATATTGAAAAGATAATGACAAACACGATAAATACGTTGAGTATCATTAGTGTATAATAATTTGGCGTATTACCAGATTTCAAAACATGTTTTGTAGGAATAAAAAGGTTGTTTTAAAGAAGAGTTAATGCATAACTGAGCATCAATTTTCAGCCAACGAGTAACCGCAACGAAACCAATAGTAGACACGTTTTGACTAATATGATCAACATACCTTTGACTCTTAAGCCAAAGTTTAACGTATGATGCTCAAATCTCATAAATAGTGTCATCTAACTTAGGAATAGAGAAATACACATTGACATAATTAGTATATATGGACGAGTCAAACGTACTAGTGATAGAAGAGAGGTAAGAAGAGACTACAGGGGAAAAAGCCATGAAGAGCAGAAGAGAGAAAAACCCTAAACATCCAAAGAGGCCCAATCAACACAACAAGGCCAGATCTAGAGAGAGGAAGTTGCAAAAAGTCCAATGAAGGTGTTCGACATTGGAGACGACGATGCACGAACAACCACGCGTAGTTGGAAAGGACGACAACAACAAATTTTGATCGGTGGGTGTGAGTGTGTCTGGACTTCGATGGTGGCGATCTCGACAACATTGTTGTTGCCTGATTGAGATGGGAAAAACCGTGTGGTGGTCAGTCGAAACTAAAGCTCTGGCAACGATGATGGCATTGGACGACGACAAATGCGGTTGTAGTGGGCAGGGGTGACAAAATTTTTTCCAAAGAACCTTATGCTCTAGATACCATGTTCAATATAGTGAAAAGTATGTATGGGATTAATCTTGGTTGTGTAGAATATACACATAGGGTACTGTATTTATAATAGAAGATATGGGCTAAGCCCAAAATACTAAAGCAGGAATAATAAAGAAGTAACTAAATAAAAGATAAAGGTAAGATATTTATCCAAGATATCTAATAGTCTAATATATCTAACAACTACCAAGGAATTAATGTTTAAGTTCGTCTCTAACTTCAAATTAGTTAAAATTAAAAGACTAATTTAGAATCAATTATAGTAAGTAGCTCTAACATTGGTAGTTAATGTTAGAGAACAATTTAGAATTTAATTCACAAACTAATCATAGTATTTTATTCATAATAGATACTAATAACTTTTAGTTTATAAAATGGTATATAACTTGGTAAATATAGTGATTAATTATTGTTATCTTTAAAATAA
>Ga0209389_1001790_pt1 | contig 15651 bp, 20 predicted proteins | sample CowpearedBW_FD_187526 | JGI IMG/M metagenome (GOLD analysis project Ga0209389, IMG submission 187526) | Root nodule microbial communities of legume samples collected from California, USA - Cow pea red BW (SPAdes) (version 2) | ecosystem: Host-associated > Plants > Roots > Nodule | place: USA...
GGCGCTTGGCGTGTTTTGCAACAACTCGTTGCATCCTTGCTACAAGCGATCATTCCACAACCAACCATCCGTTGCTTTCGCCGCAGAAAGCGAGCGCTTGGGCGGCACCTGCGCGAGCCTCCTCGAAAACGTCCGTATCAATCGATGCTCGCGCTACCTTAACGCCTATGGGGAAGACCGGGTGCTGACCTCGCACCCGCGGTCTGCTGCGCGAAAGGATCGCGCAAAGGAGACCGCACAGCAGCATACAGGTGGTGCCAATCACTCGGCCTTCCCTGCGCGATGGTCGGACGGCTTATGCCGCGCTCTCCCGGGAGCCGAATTCCTTCTGGCCTCCCTCGCGCTCGCGAAAGTCACCGGCCATCGCGCCGGTTGACGCGACTGCCGCATCCGCAAGCGCTTGACCGTAGCAACGACGGCCAGGACCACACGGTTTTGCCGTACGCACGGTTCGCCATTTCGCCGCAGTTTTCCCCAGCCCTGTCGACGGAGCTGCGAAACTTACAGGCGAGACCAACCTGACAGCGCCGTTCGTCCGCACGATGCCTTGGGGCTCACGGAGAGCAATCCGCCCTGCCCCTGGCTGTTCGCGCCCGACGCTGCTGCGTCCACCGCAAGCCCGGCTCGCGACTATGACGACCACATGATCGCCCCTCGAGAATGAGCCGGGATGAGCGAACACATACGACAAATCCGAATTTCGGTAAAGTGGGATATTTTCGCGCCGGTGGGTTGACAGAGAAGCGAAACAGGCCCGGACCTGTAGCCCGGATCGAGCGCAGCGCAATCCGGGAAAGTGCAAGATGCCGCGAGCGGCCCCGGATTTCGCTTTCCGCTCCATTCCGGGCTACGGGAGCATCACCCCTTCGACAGCACCGGCGTCCCATCCGCCATCGTCGTCACGCCTTTCCGCTCGACGATCATCCCGTAAGCCCGCGGCTGGCGGTGGACGTCGAAATTGAAGGTGGTGCGCTTGTAGGAATTGCAGAGATCGAGGTCGCAGCGCGCCAGCGCGATCTCGTCGCCCTTGGTGGTGCAGGCCGCGATGATCTCGCCCGAGGGCGCGATGATGCAGCTGCCGCCGATCTGATCGACGCCCTCCTCGCGGCCGGCCTTGGCGACCCCGACGACGAACGTGCCGTTCTGATAGGCGCCGGCCTGCATCACCAGACGATTGTGAAACAGCGAGAGATCGTCATGCTCGGGCGCGGGCGGATTGTGCACCGGCGTGTTGTAGCCGATCAGCACCATCTCGACGCCCTGCAGGCCCATCACCCGATAGGTCTCGCTCCAGCGGCGGTCGTTGCAGATCGCCATGCCCATGACGCCACCGAAGGCATCGACCACGCCAAAGCCGCTGCCCGGCTCGAAGTAGCGCTTTTCCAGATGCTGGAATTCGCGCCACGGCTCGTGCTCGGCATGACCGGGCAGATGGACCTTGCGATACTTCAGGACGATCGCGCCGCTCTTGTCGACGAGAATGGACGTGTTGTAGCGCCTGACGATTCCGGCCTCGACGGCGAGCTCGGCATAGCCGAGGCAAAAGCCGATCCCGAGTTCGCGCGCGAGATCGAACAGCGGCTGCGTCTCGGGGCCCGGCATCTCGCGCTCGAAAAAGCTGTCGATCTCGGCCTGGTCCTCGAAGAACCAGCGCGGAAAGAACGTGGTCAGCGCCAGCTCGGGATAGACGATCAGGTCGCAGCCGCAAGCGCGCGCCTCGCGCATCAACGCCATCAGCCGCGCCACGACCGCGGTCCTGGTCTCGCTCCTCGCAATCGGGCCGAGCTGGCCGGCTGCGATGGTCACAAATCTCGCCACGACTGATTCCTTACGTCTCTGATTGCGTCGGACCTGGAGCTACCCAGCCACCGCGCGCAGCCGCCTCGGTCTTCCGCCGATGGCGCAATCAAATCCCATGCCTGGCGGGACCATCGTGCGACGGCTCGCCGACAATACCGGAACTTCGTTGCCGATCTGCAACGGTTCCACACAGTCTGAAGCCGGACAAAACAAACTCCCATTCCGGCCACGAACCGCTCTCACAAGGCCGTGAGACTACCAGGGGAATGACGATGCGTGCACAACGTGTTTGGAAAGTGAATGGGGCCGCCAGCATCGGGCAGCTTCAATCGAGACTGGACGATCTGAACAAGCGTCTGGGTCAGCTCGAAAACCAGCATCCTGACAGCTGGAAGCTCGAAGAGCTGAGGGCGAGCGTGCTGAGCCTGTCGCGCGAGATCGACGACATCCGCTGCGCCGAGGCGACAGCAGCCTTGAGCGAGCTGCTGCGGAAGTAGCCGGCGCCCGCTGATTCGGATCGCGCGCAAGGAACCAAGCTCCACGGCGGCCATTTTCATGCAGAGCATGGAGCAAGATCATGAGCAGGCACCTGACGCGAGCCCATCTCGCGCGTGGCGTGGCCGGCGCGGTATCCACGCTGGTCCTATGCGCGGCGGCGGTCTTCACCATCGCGCGCCACTTTGCGTTATGAAGAATTTGGCGCTGTGAGGGATTTCGCATGACATCCGACCCCGAGGAGTCGGTGCGGCTGCAAGGCTACGGCGAGATGACGCTGCGCACGGCCGTCGAGACATTGATGCGGCTCGCGCCGCGCAAACGAACGGACGCCGCCGTCTTCCGCGTCCGTGACGGCGTGCGCCTCGCGCAAAGCGAGATCGCCGAGCTTGCCTCAAGCTGGGGCATCGAGCCGGCGCCCCACGTGCGATCGCCGAGACTGGTGCCGGAGCAGCACTGGCAAGACATCGTCCGCGGCATGGTGCGCGAAGCCCCGCTGCCCTCGCTGCTGGTGGCGTTTCTGGTGGGGGCGCTGGTGGCGCGAAGGTAGGCGCGCCAGAGCCGCTTGCAACAGCACTACTTCTGTTCGCTTGCCCGCATCTGGTCGGCGAACGGACGCAGGGCCTCCGACATGTCGTCGAGGCGCTTCTGCCACTCTGCACCAGGCAGGAAGGCGATCACCGGCTCATCCCCCGGAGAACCCGTCAGGTACTCTGGATTGCGCAGGCCCTCGGCGATCCCGGCTTCCAGCTTCTTGACGAGGTCGTCCGGAACGCCCTTGGGGACCGCGAAGCCACGCTCGGCCGTCGTCACCACTGGAAAGCCCACCTCCTCTGCCGTCGGAACGTCGGGCAGCGATGGAAAGCGCTTCTTCGACAGGATCGCGATGACGCGAAGCGGCCCCTTGTTGGCGCCATGCAGTTCGGGAATCTCGCTGAGAGTGACCATCCCGACATCCAGATGCCCGCCCAAAAGGTCAGTCCGCTGCGCCGCCGTTCCTCGGTAGGAGATCTCGTTGGGCTCGACCTTCGCGACGGAAGCGAGCATGCGAATGGCCAGATGACCGTTGGTGCCGGCGCCGTTGTGACCAAAGGTCACCGAGCCCGGCTTGCTGCGCAATGCCACAACGACATCCGGCAGATTCTTGAATCGGCTGTCCGCAGGCACCACGACGACGTTCGGATCCTCGACGACCCGTGCGACCAGCCGGATTTCATCCGTGGTGTATTGGGTTTTGCGGGTCATCGGCAGGAAGTTGTAGCCCGGCACGTTGACGACGCCGATGGAATAAGCGTCGGGCGCGGCGCGCGCAATCGCGGCAAACGCGATCTCCCCACCGGCACCAGGCTTGTTCAGGACGACAAACTTCGCCTTGCCGCCCAGCGCGCGCTCGACAAAGGGAAGAAGCTTGCGGGCCATGACGTCGGTGCCGCCGCCGGGCGCGAAGCCGACGACGACTTCGATCGGCTTCTCGTCTGGCCACGCGGCCCATGCCGGGCCGCAAGCAGCAAAACCAAACGCTGCAACGAGCGCGACGATAGTCTTGTTCATGGTTTCCAACCCTGTTCTCCTTCTCGGCGAATCACGCTCTCGAACGCGCGACCGACTATGCGCTCATCTAGCCGCCGGCCCGACCGAATGGCAACTGGTTGCCGAACGAAGCGATTTGATCGCGCGCAGGGGCTTCGGCGGTCAAGCCCGCACGCAGATGCTCCGTCGTCGAATTCCCGATAGCTTGCGCGACACATTTGCGTGCGAGAGATGGTCCATGGCGAAGGCAAACATTGGCGATCTGGAAGGTGGCACAGCGCTGTGTGCCTGGTGCGAGGGCGTACCTTCATTCCACGATGCGACGTTGCGGGAGCTGGAGCTTGGCCAGGGCGCACCAAGCCGGCTGGTCGCCCACGCCTTCCCAGATGACCTCGAAGGTCGATGCACGCGGCTATTTCGTGCTGACGAAGCATGTGGACGTCACCTTCACGATCTTCGAGCCGATCGAGGTCCAGCTGTTCGACTTCACGGAAGCGGGAATCATCTTCTCGCTCGGCATCGAAATCGATCCCGACGGCACAATACTGAGCTTCGAATCCAGCTATGGGGTGCACGGCCGGATCAAGGCCAGGCGGGTCGCGGTCTCGTTCGAGCCCCGAGCGGCCGGGTCATCCTGAAGCTGGCAAGCCATGCCACCGCAACAAGCCGCCCTGCGAGGCCAAATCGGCCGTGGACCCGCCCCGAAAATCGTTGCAAAAAAGGCGCTCCCGAGGCGCCGGCGACCGGTCCGCCAAGCCTCCAGGAGAACGTCGACTTTTGGAAGAATGGTCGGAGTGGCAGGATTCGAACCTGCGACCCCTGCGTCCCGAACGCAGTGCTCTACCGGGCTGAGCCACACTCCGACAAGAAGGCGGCTTATAGCGTCGGGTTTGACGCACTGCAAGCGGCCGAGATGAGGAATTTTATCCCTGTGAAAACGGGTGTTGAAACGCTGATTTTGCCGGCCGGCGAGGCCGGCGCGGAAGCCGCCGCCCGGACCCTGGCGGCCGGCGGGCTGGTCGCGTTTCCGACCGAGACGGTCTACGGGCTCGGGGCGGATGCGGCCAACGCTGCGGCGATCGCCCATCTCTACGCCGCCAAGGGCCGGCCGGCGTTCAATCCGCTGATCGCGCATGTCGCTGATATCGCGGCCGCGCGGCGGATCGGGCGCTTCGACGCGCGCGCGTTGAAGCTTGCGGAGGCGTTCTGGCCGGGGCCGCTGACGCTGGTGGTGCCGAAGACCGAGGGCTGCCCGGTGGCGGATCTCGCCACCGCCGGCCTCGACACGGTCGCGATCCGCATTCCCGCCCATCCGGTGGCGCAGGCGATCCTGCGCGCCTTTGGCGGGGCGGTGGTGGCGCCGTCCGCCAACATCTCCGGCCACGTCTCGCCGACGCTGGCTGGCCATGTCGAGAGCGATCTTGCGGGGCGGATCGACCTGATCGTCGATGGCGGGCCGGTCGAGGTCGGCGTCGAATCGACCATCGTCGGCTGCTTCGAGATGCCGATGCTGCTCCGTCCCGGCGGACTGTCGCGCGAGCGGATCGAGGCGGTGCTGGGCGTGCCGCTCGCGCGACCCGCTATGGAAGCCGAAAGCGACGACAGCCAGCCGCTTGCGCCGGGCATGCTGGCCTCGCATTACGCGCCGCGCGCCAATGTGCGGCTCAATGCGCATGATGTCGCGCCGGGCGAGGCGCTGCTGGCGTTCGGGCCGTCGCGCCTGCCCGGCATTGATGCTGCCGCCGCCGTCATGAATCTGTCGCCCACCGGTGATCTCGATGAAGCCGCGGCCAATCTGTTCGGTTATCTTCGCAGCCTCGATGCGAGAGCGCCGCGGGCGATCGCGGTGATGGCGATCCCCGAAGAAGGACTTGGCGAAGCGATCAACGACCGGCTGCGCCGGGCGGCAGTTGCCCGATAAGAAACTTGAGAAGAGATACGAGAATGAACGTCAATAAGTCCGCGACCCCGCCGCTTGCGCCCGAGCTGATCGACCAATTCCGCAAGATCGTCGGCGAGCGCCATGCGATCACCGATGCGACCGATATCGAGCCCTACGTCACCGAGGAGCGCAACCTGTTCCACGGCCGCTCGCCGCTGGTGCTGCGCCCGGGCTCGACCGCGGAAGTCTCCGCGATCTGCAAGCTCGCCTCCGCGCACAACATCGCCCTGGTGCCGCAGGGCGGCAACACCGGGCTGGTCGGCGGGCAGACGCCGCACAATGGCGAGGTGGTGGTGTCGCTGCGCCGGCTCGACAAGATCCGCGAGGTCGACACCGCCTCCAATACCATGACCTGCGAGGCCGGCGTGGTGCTGCAGGTCGCGCAAACGAAGGCGGCGGAGGTGGACCGGCTGTTTCCGCTGTCGCTGGGCGCGGAAGGCAGCTGCACCATCGGCGGCAATCTCTCGACCAATGCCGGCGGCACCGCCGCGCTCGCCTATGGCGTCGCGCGCGAGATGGCGCTGGGGCTCGAGGTCGTGCTCGCCGACGGGCGTGTACTGAACGCGCTGTCGAAGCTGAAGAAGGACAACACCGGCTACAACCTGCACAACCTCTTCATCGGCGCAGAAGGCACGCTCGGCATCATCACGGCGGCAACGCTGAAACTGTTTCCCAAGCCGCGGGCGATCGAGACGGCCTTCGTCGGGCTGAAGTCGCCGGCGGCAGCGCTCAAGCTGCTCACGATCGCGCAAGGCGAAGCCGCCAATGCGCTGACGAGCTTCGAGCTGCTGTCGGAGATGGCGGTCGACTTCTCGATCCGCCACGGCATCGACGTGCGCGACCCGCTCGCACAGAAGCATCCCTGGTACGTGCTGATGGAATTGTCCTCACCCAGCGAGGATGCCCGCACGCCGCTTGAGACGATCCTCGCCCGCGCCATGGAGGAGGAGATCGTCGACGACGCCGTGATCGCTGCGAGCCTCGCCCAGCGCGGCGCGTTCTGGAAGCTGCGCGACGAGATGTCGGCGGCGCAGAAACCGGAAGGCGGCTCGATCAAGCACGACATCTCCGTGCCCGTCGCTGCGGTGCCTGCCTTCATCGCCGAGGCCGATGCCGCGGTGGTGAAGCTGATCCCCGGCGCACGGCCGGTGCCGTTCGGCCATCTCGGCGACGGCAATCTGCACTACAATGTCAGCCAGCCGATCGGCGCCGACACCGCGGATTTTCTGGCGCGCTGGCACGAGATGAACGCGGTCGTGTTCGAGATCGTGCTGCGCATGGGCGGCTCGATCTCGGCCGAGCACGGCATCGGCGTGCTCAAGCGCGACGAGCTTCCCGAGGTGAAGGACAAGACCGCGATCGAGCTGATGCGGTCGATCAAGACGATGCTCGATCCGCTGGGAATCATGAATCCGGGGAAGGTGCTGTGACCGCGCCTGCGATTGACGCCATCAGAGATGCCGACGTCGAGGGCGTCGTCGCGCTGTGGCAGCGCTGCGGCCTGACGCGGCCCTGGAACGACCCGCATGCCGACATCGCGCTGGCGCGGCGGCGCGACAATTCCACCGTGCTGGTCGGCCGCGACGACGGCGCGATCGTCGCCACCGTCATGGTCGGCCATGACGGCCATCGCGGCTGGGTCTATTACGTCGCGGTCGATCCCGCTTGTCAGAAGCGCGGCTTCGGTCGCGCCATCATGGCGGCGGCGGAGGACTGGCTGCGGAGCGCCGGCATTCCGAAGCTGCAGCTCCTCGTCCGGCGCGAGAATGCAGAGGCCAATGCGTTCTATGGCTCGCTGGGATTCGAGCTGTCGACGTCCGTGATGTTCCAGAAGTGGCTCGACGGCCGCGCGACCACGCCAAGCAACTGAGATCGAGCCATGACCATTTCCGACCGCGTCCGCATCAGGGACGTCCGCGTGCTCTCCGACAATTGGACGCTCCTGAAGGAGACGACGTTCGACTACCGCCGCGCCAATGGCGAGTGGCAGACGCAGCACCGCGAGACCTATGAGCGCGACAACGCCGCAGCCGTGCTGCCCTACAACCTTGCCCGGCGCATGGTGATCCTGGTGCGCCAGTTCCGCCTGCCGGCGTTCATCCGCGGCTACGACGATCTCTTGATCGAAGCGGCCGCCGGCGTGCTGGACAATGCCTCGCCCGAGGAGCGCATCCGCGCCGAGGCCGAGGAGGAAACCGGCTATCGCCTGCATCACGTCCACAAGGTGTTCGAGGCGTTCATGAGCCCGGGCGCCAACACCGAGAAGCTGCATTTCTTCGTCGCCGAATACGAGCCTGAGATGCGGGTGAGCGACGGCGGCGGCCTCGAGCACGAAGGCGAGGACATCGAGGTGCTGGAGCTTCCCATCGACGAGGCACTGGCGATGATCGCCGACGGCCGCATCATCGACGCCAAGGCGATCATGCTGCTGCAATACGTGGCGCTGCATGTGTTCAGGTAAGGGACCTATTCGCACGCAAGGTGCAGACCCTTCTGCCCTCGTGGGAGAGGGTCAGCAATACCGATGCCGACCAACTTCATCTGCAATTCTGTCCTGCGTCGCCTCGCCCCCCATTGAGCAACGCCAAAACTACCTCTAGTCTGGCGCCAACCAAGAACCAGGAGACGCGCCATGTCCGCTCCGCGCGACGACGAATTCGGCTTTGCGCCCGACTACGACTCCCCCGTTCCCTACATGCAGCGCACCCGCGACTATTACGCAGCGATCGGCTACACCACGCCATATCGCTGGGCGCATTACACGGAGGCGCCGTTCCAGCCGCTGAAGAAGCCGCTGGCCAAGTCACGTGTCACCATCATCACGACGGCCGCGCCTTACGATCCGGCCAAGGGCGACCAGGGGCCGGGCGCGGCGTATAATGGCAGCGCGAAGTTCTATCAGGTCTATGACGGCGACACGTCCAGGCAGCACGACCTGCGCATCTCCCACATCGGCTACGACCGCAAGCACACGTCGGCGACCGACAGCGGGACCTGGTTTCCGCTGCCGCAGCTTTTGAAAGCATCCGCAGCAGGCCGCATCGGCGAAGTCGCGCCGCGCTTCTTCGGCGCGCCGACCAACCGCAGCCATCGCGTCACGCTCGACACCGATGCGCCGGAGATTCTGTCGCGCTGCCTGGCCGACAAGGTCGATGTCGCGATGCTGGTGCCGAACTGCCCGGTCTGCCACCAGACCACGGCACTGGTGGCGCGGCATCTGGAGCGCAACGGCATTGCGACCGTGATCATGGGCTGCGCCAAGGACATCATCGAGCACGCGGCGGTACCGCGCTTCCTGTTTAGCGACTTCCCGCTCGGCAATTCCGCCGGCAAGCCGCACGACGTCGCCTTGCAGGCGCAGACGCTCGAGCTCGCGCTGAGACTGCTGGAGAGCGCGAGCGGCCCGCAGACCACGATGCAATCGCCGCTGCGCTGGAGCGAGGACGCCTCCTGGAAGCTCGACTACAACAATGTCGCGCAGCTCTCGCCCGAGGAGCTGGCGCGCCGCCGCGCCGAATTCGACAAGCAGAAGGAGATCGCGCGCGGAAACCGCGCCGCCTGACGTCGTCCAGCAACAATAGTCGAGGGAGAGCGAGGTGACGCGACCGTTCGAGGGCGTGAAGATCCTGGACTTCACGCAAGTGCTGGCCGGCCCCTATGCGAGCTATCAGCTCGCGCTCTTGGGTGCAGACGTCATCAAGGTCGAGCGGCGCGAGGGCGAGGACATGCGCCGCACGCCGCTCTCTCGCGAATGGGCCGAGCGCGGGCTGGCACCGGCGTTCCAGGCCATCAACGGCAACAAGCGCAGCCTGACGCTCGATTTGCAGAAGCCGGAGGCGATCGCGATCGTGAAGAAGCTCGCGAGCCAGGTCGACGTCGTCATGGAAAATTTTCGCCCGGGCGTGATGGACAAGCTCGGCATCGGCTACGAGGCACTGTCGGCGATCAATCCAAAGTTGATCTATTGCGCGGTCTCCGGGTTCGGCCAGACCGGTCCGGACCGCCTGCGGCCCGGCTACGACGGCAAGATGCAGGCGCTGTCGGGCATCATGGCCATCACCGGCCATCCCGAGACCGGGCCGACCCGCGCGGGCTTTGCGGTCTGCGACGTGCTTTCGGGCGCCACGGCGGCGTTCGGCGTGTCGAGCGCGCTCTACCAGCGCGACCGCACCGGCAAGGGGCAGCTCATCGACGTCTCGATGCTGGAGGCGACGCTGGCATTTCTCTCGGGCCAGATCGCGGACTGGTCGGTTGCCGGCCATCGTCAGCAGCTTTCGGGCAATCAGGCGGTGAGCCGCAAGACCACCGCGAACCTGTTCAAGGCCGGCGACGGCCACATCCTGCTCGCGGTCAACAACGAGAAGCAGTACCGCGCGCTGATGTCCGCGCTCGGCCGCGAGGACACGCTGAGCGACCCGCGCTTTGCCGACTGGTTTTCGCGTAACGAGAACGAGGGCGCGCTGCGCGCCATCATTGAGGAGGCGCTCGCGAAGAAGCCTGCACGCGAATGGGAGACGATTCTGGAAGACGCCGGCGCGCCCTGCGCCAGCATCTGGAAGGTCGAGGAGGTCATCGACCATCCGCAAATCAAGGCGCGCGGCGCGATCCAGGAGCTCGACACGCAATACGGCCGCCTGCGCTTTGCCGGCAGCGGGTTCAAACTCGCCCATGGCGGCGGCAGGCTGGACCAGATGGCGCCGGAGCTGGGCGCGGATACGGATGCGGTGCTGGGCGAGCTCGGATTTGACGCGGCGGAAATTGCGGCGCTGCGGGCGCGCGAGATCGTCTGAGGACTAGATTGCCTTCGCCGCGACCTTCGCGGCGGCGAGGATCTCGCGCCTGACGGCGTCATCCTTCACCGCGCGCGCCATGTCGGCCGCGCCTGTCAGGATCGCAAGCAGCGCGATCGCCCGCTGCCGCGCATGCGTGCCGCGAAAACCCTGCGCGACGAGGTCCGCCAGACGCTCCAGCTCTCCCTGATAGACGGCGCGCGTTGCGGCGTCCGAGCGCGCAACGTCAGAGGAAAAGCTGGGGAGTGCGCAGGCCTCATCGAGGCCGACCTCCATCCGCTCACCCAGATAGAAATCGACGAACGGATCGCGCCAACCGCTGCCGTGCTGCGCCTGAAATTGCGCGATACCGCCGCGCAGGAAGGCGAGCCCGTCCGCTACCGCAAGCCGGAACGCATCCGCCTTGGATTCGAAATGGGCGTAGAACGCCCCCGACGTGAGGCCCGCACCCTTGGCGAGCGCGTCCACGCCGGCGCCGCCGAATCCACCGGTGCGGAAGCCGCGCCCGACCGCATCCGCCAGCCGCGCGCGCGCGTCACCGTCGCTCTTCTTCGGTCGTGCCATCGGTCACCTCTCGATAGCGATCGTTATATTACGCTTGACGGGATAACGATCGTTATGTTTTATATAACGACCGTTATGTTACGGTTCAAAGGGAGACCTCTCTATGCCCATCCAGATCATCGTTTCCGAAGGCGCGCTGACGCCGGCCGCAGAAGCCGAGGCGTTCGGCAAGCTGACCGAGCTGCTGCTGCGTTTGCACGGCCTCACCGGCAACCGCTTCATGACGCCGAACGTCATCGGCGAGGTGACCGTGGTGCCGAAGCGGCGGACCTATTCCGGCGGCAAGCCCGCCGACATCGCCGTGTTCGAGCTCAAGGTGCCGTCATTCGTGCTGCCGACGCAGGAGCTGAAGGACGCCTGGATCTCCGAGGGCACGACCATCCTCGAGAAGGCCGCCGAGGGACGCATCAAGCGCGAGCACATTTTTGCAAATGTCAGCTACGCCGTCGATGGCGGCTGGGGCATTGGAGGCGAGGCCTATAGCAACGCAGCGCTCGGATCGGCCGTCGCAGCGGCTTGAGTCAAATAATTGGACGGACGGTGGGCGCGGCGTGTTGCGCGCCATTGCCCACCGGCATCGCTGTTCAGAACAACGACCCCTGCCCGTCGTCTGATGACGCAGCAGCAACTTTCCTCGCCACCTTCTTGGGCTTGGCAGCCTCTGCCTCCGCCTCCATCTGCTCCGCGCTGATCGGCAAGAGCAGCTGCTCGTCGTCGTTGGCGACGCGGTTGACGCGGCTGGAGACCGGGTGCCAGGCGAATTCGCCGATACGCGGGGCGCTCATCAGCGGCAGGATCGCATCGACCTCGTCGCCGCTGACATCGAGCCAGCGCTCGAAATCGCGCGGGCTGATGGTCACGGGCACGCGGTCATGAAGCGCGGCGAGATCCTCGCCCGCCGCCGCCGTGACGATCGCGACCGTATCGAGCTCCTCGCCGTTCGGCCCGAGCCAGGTTTCGAACACAGCGGCAAAGCCGAGCGGCGCGCCGTCAGCACGGTGGATGAAGAAGGGCTGCTTGCGGCCGCCCTCCGACTTCCACTCGTAATAGCCGTCGGCCGGGATCAGGCCGCGCCGGCGACGAATCGCGTTCTTGAAGGCGGGCTTCTCCAGCACCGTCTCGGAGCGGGCGTTGATCAGGAGCGTAAAGCCGCGGGGATCCTTGACCCAGCCCGGCAGCAGGCCCCAACGCATCAGGCGGAAATGGCGCGCCCCGTTCTCGGCCAATACGACCGGAATCGGCTCTGTCGGGGCGACATTGTATCGGGGCGGGAAATTCGGCTGCTCGACATAGCCGAACAGTTGCCGCAAAGCCGCGGGGGCCGAAGTTATGACGAAGCGTCCACACATCCCAGGGTATCTATATAGGGTCCGTTCAGGTCCTTTTAACCCCAAAAGCTAACACTGCGGCAGATGAGCTCAACGGCCTCCAAACCCGCGCGCACGCATGTACAGACGGGCCCTGAGGCCGAGGCCTGGGCCGAACGGCTGCGCGTGGCCAACATCAACCCGCGGACCGGGCTTGCCACCGACTATCTCAACCATTTCAATGAAGCCGTGATGCTGCTCGAAATGGTCCCTGATATGCCCGAATGCGCCGAAGACTTCCTGACCTGGACGCCGCTGTCCTATGCCGAGCATTTCACGGCCTCGAATTTCAAGGCGCGGGACCTCGCCATCGAGGCCTATGAGAAGGCCGATCCCAACGTCCGGGCCCAGTTCGACCACATCACGGATACCATGACCTCGATCCTGACCGCGGTGGGTTCGGCCATGCGCGAGGTCGAGAAGGACACGACCCGCGTCCGCCTCGCCGAGCAGGCCGCGCTCTGGGTCAAGCCGCTGATTGCGGCCTGCGGCGGCATCATCAATGGCGGGGCGGAAGCCGACGTCGACACCATCATGGCGAATTCGGCCGGATAGGTGACGAGATTGGCCGCGGTCGTCCAGCCCACCCATCCCCAGCTTGCGGTCAGCGCGGCCATCTTCCGCGACGGCAAGGTGCTGCTGGTCCGCCGCGCCCGCTCGCCGGCCAAGGGATTCTATTCGCTTCCGGGCGGCCGGGTCGAATTCGGCGAATCGTTGCATCAGGCCTTGAGCCGCGAGGTCGACGAGGAAACCGGGCTCGAGATCGAGATCATCGGCCTCGCCGGCTGGCGCGAAGTGCTGCCGGCCGCAGCCGGCGCCGGGCATTACCTGATCATGTCTTTTGCCGCCCGCTGGACGGCGAAGGAACCGGCCTTGAACGACGAGCTCGACGATTACCGCTGGATCGTGCCGGATGCTCTTGGCAGTCTCTGCGACCTCAAGCTGACCGGGGGGCTGGAGGAGGTTATCCAGTCCGCTCACCGGCTGCTTGGCGCCTGACCGGCCCGCCTTGCGCCGGCCATCCCAAGGGGGCATACAGCCGCCGATGTCGACGCGACCTCTGGCCATTTTTGCCCTGATTGTTGCCTGCGCCGCCGGGCCCGCCCGGGCCCAGGACGTGGCGGCGCCGTTTGACGCCGATTTGCAGCGGCTGGCCGAGATCCTGGGCGGGCTGCACTATCTGCGCGGCATCTGCGGGACCAATGAGGGCAACAAATGGCGCAACGAGATGCAGGCGCTGATCGATGCCGAAACTCCCTCCGGGGAGCGCCGCACCCGCATGATCGCCGGCTTCAACCGCGGCTATAACGGTTTTCAGCAGACCTACCGCAGCTGCACGCCGGCCGCGACGGTGGCGATCCGCCGCTACATCGAGGAAGGCTCGAAGATCTCACGGGATCTCACGGCGCGCTACGCGAACTGAGCTCTCTCTACTCGTCATTCCGGGTTCGCGCGGCGCACGCCGCGGAATCACGCAGTGCGGGAACCCTGTCATCGATTTTGTTCATAGCCGTTAACCGTTCTTAAAGATGTGGCCTAGCCGTCGTTAACGACCGTGCTACACCTCTCGCACAGCGCATCGCCGTGGATCGCGCCCCAGCCCTGATCGAGTTTCATGAGCCAGCCGATTTCCTACGCCCCCGCCCGCGCGCCGCTGCCCGATCACGAGCAGAAAAAGGCTGCCCTGAACTATCTCAACGAGGCCTGGGCCGAGGCTCGCCATGACGGCATCGACGGTGATTGCCTGGCGCAGGCGAGCCTGTTCGCGGCATTGGCCGAGCTCGTCGGCACCTATGGCGAGGACGCGGTGGCGAAGTTCGTCGAGGGCTTTCCCGGCCGCATTCGCAACGGCGAATTCTCGGTCGGCATCTCCAGGCAGTAAGTCTGTCGAAAATCCCCGCCACGTGGGCGGGGCCAGTTGGCGGATGAATGACTTTGCGAAAGTCGTCGCGAAGTCTGCCGCGATTATCGCATGAAAGCCGTTCCCCGCGGACAAGCATTAGTCTTGCAATGAGCGGGAAATGTTCTTGATACGATCAGGAATTCCCCCTTCCATCACGGTGCGATCCTTGAGCGTCGCCTTCATGTTGAAATGAAATTCGGCCGTTGTGGATACAGCGCGTTCAGCGATGCATTCTTTCTGGCTGAACCGACTTGCATACGCTACCATAAGTTTTTCATCGAATTTTTTCCGACGAGCTGAGTCCATGATCAAGCGTCTATTCTTGTCTTATGCCTCGGACGACAAGGACCTGGCTCGCGATCTTGAGCGCAGCCTGAAGGCCCACAAATTGCCGGTGTGGCGGGATGAACACAGCATCAGCCCAGGCGCGAAATGGTTTGACGACATTGAAGACGGTATTCGCGATTCCCGTGGTGTCGTCGTTCTCGTCACCGAGGCCAGCAGACGTTCGGAATGGGTCACCTACGAATATTCGCTTGCAAGGGGCGCCGGCATCCCGGTGATTGCAATCCTCGTGGAAGGCACAGCAATTCCGACTCCGTTGCGATCATTTCACGCCGTGAAGCACGAAAATCCCGACAAGGTCGCGGAGAAGATCAAGAAGGCACTTAGAGACCAATCACGCGCCATCGGACGAGACCGCGCATCATCCGCCCCCGTCCTTATGGCGAAATTTCAAGAGGAGAATGGCGACCCCATCCGCGCGACCAAGGGCAAAACACCTGAACTCTGTATGGAGATGTGGTTGGAGCAGGTCCCCAAAGAAACGAAAAGCGTCGCATTCGAGATTCCGGATGACGGGATCAGGGACAACAAATGGATCGCAAAGCGCGCATCGACCCGGCCTACGGCACGGGAAAGAGCATTTCTGTGCGATGACATTCAGCTCTATGGCGACGTCGAAGTATGGGCCAGCGGAATTGGCAAGGGACCGGGAAAATGGTCCGGCTCCTGGCGCCTCTACGAAGCCTTGATGCACTACTATCGCAGCCGATCGTACAGTCCCGGCGTTCGCGCAGCGCTCAAGCAAATCCGGCTGAACTAAAGCGCGATGAGATTTGGTCATCGCGCTTTAGGGCCTGTTGAGATTCAGGATTCACAGATTGGAATGTCCGTGATTCAAGCTCCGAAAGGAGTTTTGGATGCACCGATTCGTTTTGACGGACGCTCAGTGGGCGAAGATGGAGCCGCTCTGTTTGG
>Ga0209389_1001792_pt1 | contig 15629 bp, 7 predicted proteins | sample CowpearedBW_FD_187526 | JGI IMG/M metagenome (GOLD analysis project Ga0209389, IMG submission 187526) | Root nodule microbial communities of legume samples collected from California, USA - Cow pea red BW (SPAdes) (version 2) | ecosystem: Host-associated > Plants > Roots > Nodule | place: USA...
TGGGTGTTTGGGAAGACAAGCTAAAAGAGGGTGAAAGTTACATAATGCATAACTTTAAACTGTTGAAGAACAGAGCTCAATATAGAGTTTGTGAGCATCCATTTAAGCTGTTGTTTATAGGAGCAACGTCTATACGACCACAACCCATTGCAAGTGTAACATCCCGTCCAGATATTACTAATTTTTAATAAAATAAAGAAAATAAGTAATAACGTCGCATTTAATAATACCTCATTTCCTAAAACGCGAGAAATTTAAACTTTATTAAATAAATAAAGAGTACTAAAATCCACAATTCTCAAAACCAGAATGTTATAAAATAGATACCCGTATGGGTTTACAACTTTTTTCAAAATCAATAAAAATAAAAGATTCCCGAGTGATCTTGCAAAATCTCCCACTGAACCAAATCCACAAACACGTGCTATGCATCAAATTTCATTGACGAATTTGTCTCCAGTTGAGCCAATTCTAATGGTAACACCCACACTTTGGGCAATCTACCACGAACTAGTGAAACCAACCAGCAACTAAAATTCGTGAACACTTCCACACTTCTAGCTCATGAATCCGATGGAACAACCAAAAGCACCCTAATGTTCTTCCACATTTGAATAGACATGTCGGACAATATTTAGCTCAAGTGGAACGTACGTGAACAGATTGATGGATGCAATTCGAACCCTACTCATGAAAAACCACTTTTTTGCCTTTTAAAAGAGCACAAAACGAAGAATGATCAAACCCACAAAACAAAACAACAAAAGAACGCACCACGACCTACTTTAGAAGGAAAAACCTGAAAATCCGAAACGAAAACTCAAAAAAAACTACGAACCGAGCTCTGATTACCAGATGATGAAGGATTGTCTCAGATTTGGGGATGAAAAAACGTCTTGGACAGAAATGGGTGCAAAAACCCTAGAACGAAAATCGACGAAGGGGAAGATGGAGGACGCCGAATCAATGGAGTTGCGGAACGGGAGGAATTCACGCCACTTGGAGGAGATTCCAAGATAAGTGAGGAAGATCCGCCACTTTGAATCGGAGATTCAAAGATAAAGATCGGTGGTTCTGAGGAGAACCTCGAGACTTGAGAGAAAACTTAAATTTTCATATAACTCAAAATCTGGGTACAAATGTGTCTCACAAGGGCTTATATACTATGGGCCGAAACACCAAAAGGCCCAACACAACTAAAGGTCTGATAAAACCCAAACAAAAACATTACAAAAATTATAAAAGAGTTCCTATTCTACGATCTGAAGTTAATCCGAGATCGCTCTCTAAAGGTCTTGGGCATGATTCCATCAACTGGCCTGACGATCCTAAGCCACGCCTCCATCACTATCAGTAGTAGGGGATGGCAACGGGGCGAGGCGGGGACGGGTTTCGCTATCCCATACCCACCCCCGTAAAAAAAATTCATCCCCATTCCCATCCCAAACCCAACAGGTATTAAACTTTTATCCCATCCCCATCCCCACCGGGTAACGGGTATAATCTCCTATCCATACCCGTACCCGTTTCCTTATTACTTCAATATAAATTTTAATTATTTTTTATAAACTAATAAAAAATTACGATAAAGGAAACATAAAATTGTCAAATATTCAATATTAGGAGGATGATTGCTTCTTCGATATCAAATACTTTGAAATAAATTATAATTGTTTATATTTTAGATTATAATACCAAATAAAATTTCATGAGAGCCAAAATATTTATTAAATTTGCAAACCCTAAACATTAATGATAAAATTTTATTAATGATAAAATTTAAAAATATTTTTAAAAAAATTTAAAGGAAAACAAACATTCAAATTAAAATATATGTTAAATGTTTGTTGACTTCAATTTTTTAAACTCTAATGAATCTCTTTTTTTATACACTAATAAAAAATGATAATACATCACTCAATCAAAATGACACAAATAACAAATAATAAACATAATAATAAGATTTTAACATACATATTGTATTTTTTGAACTCCAATATATGTTGGATGATGATACAAAAATATTCATAGTAGTTACATTAAATTTTGATATTTTAGTAAATAAAAGTTATTTATACAATTATAGTGAAAAAAAAATACAGTATGATTGACATAATGAGCTAGAGAGTAAAAAATAATTAGATAAAATATACTGAAATAGTATTCTACATGATAAAATAAACAACAAATAAAAATATTAAAAAATTAACAAATGTGTATCTTAGAAACAATTTGATAAACTGTTGAAAGAAATTGCACAAAGGAAAATAAATGTATAATTAAGGTTATGATAAGATGAAAAATACCTTAGACATCTAAGAACGCTTTTCAAGTATCAACATATATACTCAATAGTTGAGAAATAATTGTTTTAGTGAAACAAAAAAGTTCTTCAAATGAAACAAAAATTAATAAAAATAAGTAAAGATTTTTTTATATTACCTAGTAAATGAAAAATTTATGCTATTAAACACTTAAATAGATAGTATTAAACATACTCACGTATTAAATACTTAAATTTATGCTATTGAATATATATATATATATATATATATATATATATATATATATATATATATATATATGGTTACTTAATTAATTATGAATATTTTAATAATTTAAACGATGAGGGAGATATGGTGGGAATGAGTATTATGGCGGGGATATGTATATCCCCATACCCAAATGAAAAAGTCAGGGATTCTCCATACCCATACCCATATCTAGTCAATGCGGGGATTTCCTGTCAAAACGAGGACGGGTTCGGGAAATACCCACTGGGACGGGTTTATTTGCCATCTCTAATCAGTAGAGATTTCCCCCATTGTTCATAAAATCCTTCTTCAAACTCCAGAAACTCTGTCATACAAAAAACCACAACGATCCTTAAAAATAAGAACTGTATAAAATATAATAGACATGGTTGAAGCAAAGGATGACAGAAAAATTAAAACTTTTGTCGAAAAGCTAACTATATACATCAAACACACAAAACATAAATAAAATCAAACATGCAAACAGACTAACCTCTAAGGGTTCCATCACCATGACAGAGTTTTGGTAGAAATTGGTGAAGCTAAAAGCCTTGGAGGTAGACATTCGATCGTCGGACGCTTCTGTAACTCCTGAGGAAGACTATTTTTGTTCTTCGTTTCTGAACAAAATAACCTACCGTCTTCAAATCTCCTTTTAAAAAAACTAAAGGAAATGTCTCTTGCAACTCCAAACGTCCTGACCTTTTAGAATAATAAGCTGCAGTCTGAACATTGATAAGACAAACAATAATTCCTTTTGCCGTCATCTTTTCATATTCCCATCAATATCTTATTTGGAATTGAATGATATTAATTTAAACCAAAAAATAACGTTTCTGATACAATATAAAATATCTACTAATAGGTTCAATCAACAATTAAAATCTTAATGCCATTATATATCAAATTTAATACTAATGACATCAAATTTAAATTTAGCAACAATTAATAAACTTTTAAATCAATAACATTACAAATATAACCAAAATTAAAAAAATTAAATATAGTACATCAAACTAATTAATTCTTCATTATATCATAATTATATTTACTTAATAGTTGTAATAATTACATATACTCAAATTAACAAATCAATCCTTTAAAATCATTTAAATCAAAATAAATCATATATATACAATAACATAACATAAAATAATAATTAATTTAAGCTAATTATATCAATAATATATCCTTAAATCAATCTAATCGGTGCATATAATTAAATTAACTATCGAACTCTTCAAAATATTTTTTTCTAATCATTTATTTATACATAAAAATATAAAAATCATTTTTTTCCAGATAACCAAATTTTAAAAACAAAAAAACATGACCCGTGCGTATGCACGGGTCTCCTACTAGTCTGACATCTAAATTTTGACCCCACTCTGAGTCTATGACGTGGCCAACAGACGTGAAAATATTTAATAATTTTGTATGTTAAGAAAATAGTGTGGCAGGAAAAGGTGGGAAGTGAATAGAGATTTCTCAGTTTTTTGAAAATTTGGATGTTTATTTCTTGCGTACATACGTTACTTTTCTTCTCTTTTGACCTCAGCGAAAACCTTTGTGTGAAGTTTGTAAGGATATAAAGAATGAAGTGAGAAAACTGAAGAGAGAGGGTTAGGGAGAAGAAGTGAAGTTGTTATTGGGATTCTCTTGAAAGGGTTAGAAAGAAGCGTTGAAGCTCTTGTTGACGAAGGCAATTGGTCTCGTGATGAGCACGAAACGAGGTTAGGGAGAAGAGGTGAAGATGTTGTTGACGAAGGTGGTTTCTATGTCGCACAGAGCACAAAAGTGAGAAGATGTGAAATTGTTGTATTTGATTGCGATTTCTTAAATTAGTGAGGTGAAGTGCCTCTTCCTTTGGCTTTGGGGTGTTGGGGATTGTTTTTAAAGGTTTGAGTTCAAAGAAGCATGATGGTTGAGTGACATTGGAGGTATGGAGCATTGTTTTACAATTTGTTGCCTTACGGTCTTTTTATTGTTTAAAAGACTTAAAGTTTTGATTTTTTTCCATTTCATATGTTGATTATAGGGTTTAAGTTTTTTGGGTTCCTATGATGATTGATCGTTCATGAAATTGAATATGGTATGTGTTATGTAAACATTCTATTACTAGGTTTTGCTGAATAAAGTTATTAGTATTATGTGATTTTATGTCATAAGTTGTGTGCACATAAATGATGACTTGTGGTGTATTTTTTGCAAGCATGTGAAATCACTCAATTTTTGAAACTTTCATATTATAGTAGTAAGAAGTTGTTAATGTGGTGATCACTTTAGGTGCATTTGTACAAGTTACAGTCATGTGTGATCGTTTAAAGATATGTGTTTCATGCATTTCGATACACTTACTCTGTTACTTTAGGAATTGTAAATATTGGGACTACATCATTAGATAAAGCAAGTATTTTGATAGATGCGTGAATTATCAATTTGCTGTAAGGTCATTAGTACTGTGTGATTTTATGTGATGAGTTGTGTGCACATAAGTGATGACCTGTGGTGTATTTTTTACAAGCAAGTTGGATTTTTCAATATTTGGCACTTTGTTGTTATAACATTAAACTGTTATAAGTGTGCTTGTTTCCTTTGCTGCATGTGTACCAATTGCAGTCATCTATGATCCATTACTAATATATGTATGATGGAATTCAATGTACTTTATGTCTTATTTATGATTTGTTATATTGTGGATTGGGTGATATAATCAATTAATTCTTTTGATAGTTGTTTGAATTTTTTGATAGTTGTGTCAAGGCATGAGAACTTTTTAATTAAAACTATTTGATTTTTTGGTGATGACCTGTGTGCAGACAAGTGATGACCTTTGTTGCATTTTTTTCAAGCATGTGGAATCATTCAATTTTTGGAACTTTCATGTTATAGCAATGACAACTTGTGAATGTGGTGATTAACTTTGGTGCATCTTTGTGCAGCCCAACGTGCAGCCTACTAACACTGCCAATGTGGAGGATATACTACATAGGATGGTTCCTCCATCCGCCAATATTCCGTGTTTTGAGGTTGGGGAGAGCTCCAAAGTTGGATCTTTTGTTTTGGATAATATATCACTTATGTAATTCATGACTATTTAATGTCTTTAATTTTTGTGCTATTTATTTTTAACTTTTGGGTTTATGTTGTTAATTTGTACTTTTAATTTTTTGACACTATGTGTTTGGAAGAATGTACTACATCTATGATATTAAACTTATTTTGTGCACTTTGGTATCCATGTAACTCACTGTCACTCAAACAACAAATGTTGATGAGATTAGTCCACACCTCAAACAGGACATTCATTTCAACAATATGTACCCCATTTATAGTCAATCACATAAATTCAATAAGATATAATGCAAGATATTGAACATGATGAAATGAGTTGTGGAATAATTGCTGCACAAGTGCAACATGACATAAATATCAACTGGCACAATAGTAAATGTTTACCAATCAAGTATTAAGTGCTGACTTGCGCTAAAGATTTTGCACACCGTCACAATTCGTGGTCTTTACTAAGGGTTTGAAGATGTAGCCCACAATTCTTGAATTAATAAACCTTACTAACATATTTTCTACGGATTTAACCTCACCAAACTAGGTGTTGGATAATTGGTAAAACATGATAAACATGATAATCTGGAAATTTTAAATATTGATCATTTCACTATTAAGTGTTGACATTTGCTTCACATTTTGCACACACTCATAATCTGTGGTATTTAGTAAGGGTGTTAATATGTACCCATCTTTAATGAATTAAAACACCTTAATTACTACATGTAACGTATCCAACATCATAAAAATTGGTGTGAGATAATTCATCCACAAGTCCAACATGATATACTTCTTATGTCTGTAAACATTATATGCTGACTAAAGAACTAATTAGTATTGACCCACTCTAAATAATTTGCACATCCAGACAAAATTTGGTATGAGGTTAGAGTCAATATTTTAAAGAACATCAATTTGGGTATGGGATAATTGGTCCACAAGTCCTACATCACAAATTACATATTAACTTGGTATGGGATAATTAGTAAAACATGACAAACATTATAACTCTGGTATTTTTAATTGCAGATCATTGAAATAGTAAGTGTTGACTTGTGAACAACATTTAGCACATAATTAGTTATTTGTGGTCTGTGTGGTAAGGGTTTGAACATGTAAACCAATATTAGTGAATTGATGACCACATACATATTAACTGTTGACCTGCTATAAACTTTATTAGTACTATTACATATAGTTGAATAATTCAAAACAAATCACTTAATACTAATGAGGATGAACAACATTCAACAAAACAAAATCTCACTTCTTTAACCCAAAAACCCACAACAATGATTTAAAAACAAAACAACGTGTTTGCGTATTACAAAAATGAAAAAAAAAAACACAACTTGCCAATCATTGGGTTGAATCGAATAAAGGAAAACATTGAAAACCCTAACTTCGCTACAATCACAAAAGAAATCTTTCAACAAAATGAGATTCCGCGAGGTTCGTCTTCTCCCTCACCCTTTCTTCGATTTCACTTGAAGACGACGTTGAAGAAGTGTAGTTGATTTAAATAGGTAGAGATTTGGTCACACACAAATCCTTTCTTCCTTTCCCCTTTCTTTGTGTGGAGTGGAGTGTTCTGCACAAAGAGAACAACTTTTTTTGTCCCTTCAATTCCCACCCATTGTGCCACAATGTCTTTCTTAAAAAGAATTTTTAATAAAAAAAATAAAAGTCACATCTGCATCAATACGCATAAAAATAAAAGCAACCTCACTTGGTTACATTTGCCTACCACCTTAGGAAGTAATGGAAGGAGTAAAAAAAAGAGTTACTACATCATTTTCCAAAGAAAAAAAATTACTATGAAAACTGTCACTCTCAACAAATTATTAGATTGAGTAATATATATATATATATATATATATATATATATATATATATATATATATATATATATATTATTCTTTTTCTTTCATTTAAGAAAGAAATTGGATTTAACTAATCTAATTATTATAATATTAACTTAATTTATTATTATATAATTACTATTTTTTAATATAATTGTTATTATTAATCACACTTAATATCTTTATATGTTTATATCAGTTAAAAATGTATAAAGATTTGTCATGATATTTTTTGTTTTTGCCACTACTAGTCATAATCATTGAACTGTGTATAATATGGTTATGCATTTTTATTTTCATTAAATCGATTTTATCAATATCTAAAGTAAGATCATTTCCCATAAACACAAATATCTTAAGACGTGTGCCAATTCGTACTTGAATTCATTATTCATTTATAATGTAACTATTTTTCATCATTTGAGTTATTTCTTGCTTTGCTAACCAAAATATCTCCATCTTTTGAGATACTTACAACTAAGGATGACAATAGAGCACGACGAGGACATGTTCAACATCCAGTCCACATCTCCAAAAGAAAATTTCATACCAATCTCTATATCCAACCAGTATAAAATTTTTCTTTCATCCCATTCTTTATCGAGTAACATGTGTAATTTTGTTTCATACTTGTTTTCTTACCTTACAATATTAATTAATTATTTTTTATAAAAATCATGAAAAATGAAAAATGATATTAGCAATATTTAATATCAAAAGAACATATTCAATGTTTAATATTTATAAATAAATGATAATTGTATAAATTTTAAATTGAGGTACCAAATAATAATTGGATAAAAGCTGATAAAGTCACACACACATGTGAGGTTGATTCCTCAAAATTCTTTTCTTCGTTTACCTTTATGCCAATATCCATTTTTTTTTGGCATGCCCTCTTTTATCACAATGGCAACATTTGTTATGGTTAATACTTAAAAGACATGTTTTATTGATCTATTTCTCATTATCGTTAAAGTTTCTATTTTCTTTTAGCTTTTCATCCTTTCTACCTTATTTATTTTTGTGTAGATTCTTCTTTAAGGAAAACTTTGACAATACCCTCAATGTGTAGGTATTCATATTTTTGTTATATGGATAATGAGTTGATCATATGAAACAATTAAGCTTTAAAGTAGAAGTTCTACAAATTCATTTTCAATTATCTTGAAATTTGCCACCGAAAACTAGACAAATAATATATTCAAATTATTGATATGGTCTATTATTGATGTGAACTCACTATCATTAGTGTTTTCTCTTAAATAATATTCTTGTATGAAATGTCCTTATCATTAGTTTCCACAATAAAAAAATATTCTCATTGGTTGAACTTCTTTATCTCATAATTAAATGTCATAACTTTAAAAGTAGTTTATGCAATTTTCATTGTGAATAATAATGTTTACTAGAACAACGATAAACTATAAATTAGTAATTAAGTAACTTCGCAATAAAAAAAGGTAGTTCACCGATAAATACAATTAAATGTCAAGTCTTCATTTATCAAAAACTTTCTTAAACATACACTTTCACACTATCATATTTTATATCCAGTAACAAGAACAACTTTTTTCCAATGTGAAATAACATACTCACAACTAAAATAAAAGATAAAAACAATAACTAAATTGACTAAATAATAATATAATTTTAATAAAGGAAATATAATTATAATATCTCTCTATATTCAAAGAGAAAACAATACTCTTTCTTAAAATTAAAAAAAAATAGATTAAAAGAAGATTGAACATAAAAAAATATTTAAAAAAACATTAAAAGAGGAACTACATCTTCTCTCCTAATTTTATTCTCTCAAACACTAAAGTAGTACAAAACAAAAAGAAATGATTTTTAGTGCGACCTACTAATAAAACATCATGTTCCTTTTATAACCACAAAACTAAATACCAAAGTAAATTTATCCATAGACTTTTCTTCCCGCAAAAGCCATATTAAACGTTTGATTTAGCGTACTCATTTTGATGTTCTAATTTCATGTAATCCCATAATTATTTTACCTATAGAGGTAAAATAACATCATCGTTATAAAATAGAAAAAAACATATGATACAATGACATCATGAAACATACGAAAAAATATAGAATAAAATTTATGTTGACTGAACTTTGTAATAATACTACATATTAAAGGAAGATAAATGTATTATAGTCTACCAGCAGATCCTGATAAACTAAAAGAATAAGTTAATTACAAATCAGGATTTCCATAAATTTCATTCCATTTATTTTCTAATCAACAAATGAACACTATTCAACATGTAGAGAAGACCACAAGATCCATGTCCAGTAAAAACATGCCCACTACTAGTTACTTACTGGGTAACTTTCCATGTTTATTTTATTCATAACTTCTACCAAACTTAGAAAAGTAGTAACACGGACCATATTGTTCTATAACTTGTCTCAACTATACCATCAATTGAATATCATTAATAAAATACAAGAAATGTTACTAACTTAATGTGCATATGCCTTAATTGATACGTATATGGTGGTAATCACTCGGCTTCGTTTTATGCTGGAGCCTGAAATGTCTCAAGTTATAGAGTGTAAGTGGCAAACTCTTTAAGAGGAAACATGTACAATAAGATTACCACTTTTGGAAATGTTTCTCAAGCCAACATTCCTCACACCTCTTCTCATTATATCATTTCTGTGTTTTGTGGTTTCACCATTTTTATTTCTTTCGTTGTTTTGTTGTTTTGCTCCTTTACAACTATTTGATACCTTCTGTTTTTGTGAAGAAACCTTTGCTCCTTCTTTCCTTCCAGAAGCATGATTACTTGTCATAGAATTAGCAAAGTGTCTATGGTTGGTTGATGCAGCAGGAGAAATCAAACAAGATTCAGATGCTTTACTTTTGCCAAACTCTTTGACTGAGATATCATGTGGTTCTCTCATTGTTATCGATTTATCAGTATCCAGATTGTTTCCAACCTTTGATTTCGAAGGAACTGTTGCATCTGCTCCACTCGTTGAACTTTTTGGTTTATTCTGTTCTTTCTTACTTCTGATGTTATTGGTCACAACCTGGTTGTGAGACTTGAAAAGGAAGAATTCGCAAACATTAAATGGTTGAAGTCGAACAGAGAAAGAAAAAAGCACTTTGATTTCATTTCTCATAAGAAATTCTTAAACAAAAAACTAGTGTAGTAGATATGTGACGACCAAGAAGGTCCCATTAAGTTGCATATTGGATTGAGACAACAGAACAACTAATAATTTGCAATGAATAGCAGATTGTATGGAAGCACTAATTCACAGACAAAAGTAGACTGAAAACCCCAAAAACATGTACCTTATTCCCATGTGGTTGTGAAGAGAGAGTTGTGCGATAAAATGAAGGCATTGGTGTTGCTTTAAAGTTGAGGCTCTTTCGGAGTTTTTTAATGTCAGTTTCTGTCTTTTCCTACAAAAATAACACTTGAATGTAATAAGTTTCTTCAAGCTTCACAAGAAATGCAAATAACTGGAGCCAGCTACACTCTAGATACTTCATAAAAGATATAACAAAATCCTTCTACACGTTTTGTTTCCTCATTCTTTGTTGCTTGCCACACCTCTTATCCAATCCTTGAAAACTGCGATTTCCAGATTTCTCAGACAAATGTCATTTCACACAATATTATTTCACTTTTCTGTCTTTGGCAATGCTTGAAGAAATATTTGATATAATTTAGGAAAGAATGAATTAATGGTTTCAAGTTCCATTGATGTAAATTCAATGGACACTTCAATTAGCAAATTCACTGGTAACAATCATATTAGCCCCTTCAATTAGAATCCAACAGATTCCACACATATCACATATGACTAAAACTTCATGTAACAATTTCTCAAAAATGGTTCCAAGTTCCATTGATGTAAAAATATCGACTCATTTATTCATACAAAGAGCTTGTCGCTTGATATTCTGATATTTTTGTCATCTTATAAAACTAGAAGCTATTATTGGCTAACTTACCTGTGATATTGCTTGCATCTGAGTAATCTCTGCTTCCTTTGCATGCAATTTTTCTTCCAACTTCATGTAGAACTGAGTTGACAGGATCAGAAGAGCAAATAAAATGTCATACATTCTATATCGTTTGTTAACATAAACAGAAATGATTAAAAAAAAAAAAATGCATTTTACTTGCCTCTTTCCTCCTTTCTGCTCGCTCACTACATTTAAAGTTAAAAGTTGCAGCCTTAGGCTTAACATTGGACTTCATAGAATCAACAGCTTGGTTCAACCTGCAAAACATGATTATGTTTGTCTCAACTCAAGTCAAAATGAGAGAAAACGAAAGATTAATCTCACATAGGTCTACAAAACCTCCCTGCTTCTTGAATTCCTTTGGAATTTAAAGCAGAAGGTTGGGTTTCTTCACCCTTTCGTTGTCTTCATACATTTTTTCATTATTAAAAATTCAAAACACATATTTGAGTCTGTGAATGTGAAAATATAACAGTTAAAACTAAGAAACAATAATTACCTTTTGTTTTCACGAATTTGTTTCTCTGCGCTTTTGGAAACCTGCAAATGGAGGTTCAAAAATTAGTGGTATTTAGCAATTCACAAGCAAGCCAAATATAGAAGAGTAAAAAAAATAAGCAAAAATTTAGAGAAACTATCCTTCTGTCATCCCTAAGCACATCGTTTTTCAAATTCTTACTTCTTTGGAGGTTTTGCTAATTGGAGTTGCAAGTTTTGATAAATTCTTTTCCATATTTGTTGTCCTTGGACTCTCTCTACTTGGAAGCCTTGCAGGATCCTTAGCTGATATAACTGTGCTTTTCTGAACTCCAACATTGTTGATTTCAGAATTCTGTTGAGACTTTACCTTTGTTTCCTATGCATAAATCAAGCACACTGGTGTCACACCCCAAGTATAACAAGGCAATTATATAATTGAAAAATATAATCAATGTAACTAACTTTACGAAAAAAAAAAGGAACTTAACTCATGGAAATGCATACCTCAGAAGAAGGTTTTGCAAGATCATTCATGATTGTTTCCTCAACACCCTGTACTGGTTCACTCACAGTTATACTCATGCTTATTGATGATTCATCAGTATTTACAGTAACATCATCCTTTTCAACTTCTATAACTGCCTCGTCATTAGCTAAGAGTATGGTACTTGTTTCATTTTCAGATGGATGAGCTTCATTCAAAGCACTATTGTTCTCACTAGCATCCTCCAAATGATTAGAGTTGTTCATGACAGGTTCCATCTCGAGACTTGAAAATGAAAGCATTGGATATTCTTCGATGCTCTCTTCTTCATATTCGTTCACACCACATTCTCCGTGATAATTTGAACCATCAGGAATTTCACGAAATTGAATATAATGGTTTTCTTCAATTGGGATGATATCTTCTTGGGATCTTCGATCCATTTCAACATAATTGTCACCTTCTTCTAACTCAAATTCTTTTTGGGACATTTCGTCAAACGGAACATAGTGGTCATCGTTAGACTCAAAATCCTCTTGTTTACCAATTCCCTCAGAGCCATCACTTTCACCGGCTGCTCTATATGATAATCCATCATGAGCTGTGGATGGAATTATACCAAAAATCCCCTTCTTTTTGAAATGTGCTTCAAAATATGCTTTCTTCTGAATAACTGAACCAGGTTTTGAATATTTCTCAACCTCCTCCAAGTACCTATTATGAGAGAAAGAGGACCTTCTTTCCCAAGATAAAGGTTCATTTTCAAATCTCCCAAACGAGATTGAACCAGAATGTATAGAATCTACCTGCATTTTTGGCAAGAATCAAAGCAGCAGATATCACAGTTAAATATTCACTCTGTTCCACCTTTGTAACATTAATATTAACAATATTCAATCAAGTCAACAAACAAAAAATAGGGTTCCCTGTTCACACTTTTTTCCTTTTTTCAAGGAATAGTCAAATGGAAGGTGAACATTTTGTGTGTGGTATGATAAATCAGAGAATTGAATGTGTTCCAAAAGACACAAATCATAGTATCAGTACTAAACAACATCCATGCAAATTAGAAAGTTGTGAACCGATGAGTATAATAAAATAAAGGTAACATAAAAAAGAAATGACATTACACTGTCCAAATCCACTCAATCTTCTTTATTCAACTAAATTCAAAAGAAGCAATTCAGATCAAGATCATTATATGTTTGACTAAGCAATAATAACTGAAGGAGATCATTGTTCTAGCAAATTATTGTCTTCCATCACTATATATCACTGACCATGATGAGAAGTGGTGTGTTTGACCTTGAACTTATTTTATGTTTTGAATCCTACAGACTATATAATAATTTATGAATTTACATTTACTATATTAATTCTAAAAATTTTAACTACAATTTAACCGTCAAGTAATCTCAACATCTCAATTCATGGTGGTCATTCATTCAATCAGTTCCATTTTTTTTTCAGTTTATTGCAATATATTTGATGATTTCAATTTGAAGATACAAATCTTAATTTTGGAAAAAAAATTGACAATGACAACAATTACAAATGTTTTATAATCGTCGGTTCAAATTTTTAATGTACATTAATACTTCTAATATGTCGTTACTTTCTTTTACCAGTATATATAGTACCTTCAATCTAGAAAAAAGAAGTCGTGACCACTAATTTAAAAATAAATACTCGCAAGAACATAATTTTGTTTCAAAATTAATACACTTATTATTTTTTAATTTATTTTCTTTTGAAATTTTTAAATATTAGAAATGATATAAACTAAGTTAAAAGTTATTCATATTTTAATTATATCGGATAAGTTGTGAATAAAACAAAATAAATCCTAACAAAATTAATTAATCTTGAATGTGTCATCACATTACTATTGTCTTTACGATAAATCATTAATCATATTATTCGTTATGAAATTTAATTTCTAAATACTTTAATATTACTTTTATTTGAATATAAATAAAACATAAACTAATTTTAATACACTTTAAATGAGTAATCAATAAAACTCCCGAAATAATCATGGTTTAACTAAACAATTTTACCATCAACTATCATCATTCTTTTTTTTATCACCCAAGTTTCTTTTACACATATTTTCCAATTTTTTTATATTTTTAACCGAATAATAACGTGTCACAAAGAAAGTTAAAAAAATAAAAAATAACATTATTCATATCTAACTTTTACAAATTTTTATGACATGCCATCAAACCGACAAAATGTGTGAAAATTCAAAAAATAAAATAAAATATGACAGAATACAAGAAAATAAAAGTAATGATAGACGAGAGATAATAAAATATAATAAAATGGTTACATAATTTGAAATGGCATAATCTAATTCATATATGAAACATAATAATTTAATAGTTTATTACGAAATTATTTAAAGTAAAAGTATTATTTTTGTTTAAATATGAAAAGAAAATCTGAAAGGGGCCTACCGCAGCTGGCGGCAGCCACTGCTCTGAACACAAAGACAAGAAAAAGTCACAAAACTAATCACAGAACTCATAAACTAAAGAAAGCAAAAAATATTGGAACATTGTAACTGGAATTAGAAACAACAGATCCACGTTAAAATCAAGAAATGGATGAAAAGAATAACCTGAAACTCCATGCTGAATGATTCTTCAACCTCCCCTCCCATAACTCTCGCAGCCTTTTAAATAACCAGCTTCAACCAGAACTACAAATTCATGATTCTTCCCTAAAAAAATAAGCAGAGAAAGACAGAGATAAATCTATGGCAGTGGAAGAAACCCATTTGAGAAAGTGAGAAACAAAATACCGAAGAGGCGTGATAGGAAACCCGAGAAACACGACAAGCAAACACACCACGGAACAGAGAGAAGAAGCCAATAATGGTTCCAACTTGGGTTTAAAGTCAGATCCTAAGTTTGGCTCCTATGTAGTTTGGTACTTTGGTTTTTCACACACACAACACGAGATGAGATGAGGATGTCACTTAAAAAGTGTTCATACTTGTTATTATTATTATTGTTATCCTTATTAGAAAAAGGATATAATATAAGGCATAAAATAATCATGTGCAGGTTGTCTTATTTTGTCTTGTTTGGCTTCCACACGGTTTGGAAGCTGTGTATCACGCTCCATGCTCCCTCTAACTCAGTTAACACCTCTTCATTACTCTCCCAAATCATAGCTTTTTTTTTTTTTAT
>Ga0209389_1001795_pt1 | contig 15616 bp, 13 predicted proteins | sample CowpearedBW_FD_187526 | JGI IMG/M metagenome (GOLD analysis project Ga0209389, IMG submission 187526) | Root nodule microbial communities of legume samples collected from California, USA - Cow pea red BW (SPAdes) (version 2) | ecosystem: Host-associated > Plants > Roots > Nodule | place: USA...
TTCTTTTATCTGTTCTGATATATTTCACTTTATTTTTAATAAATATAATTTTAATTTATATATTAACTTAATAACATTACAATATTATCACCTACTAATATAATATCACACATATTTAAAAAATGCATACACACAGGCGCGATAGCGCCTATGTTTACGCTAGTAATAATAATAATAATAATAATAATAATAATAATAATAATAATAATAATAATAATAATAATAATAATAACAACAACAACAATAATATCGCATAGTGATAATAATAATAATAATAATAATAATAATAATAATAATAATAATACAACTACATATATATACAGACATAAAATCTTTTGTGTCCTTCTTCGCTTTTTCAAGTTTATCCTCTTAATTATTATATTTTTAACTTAAATAATTATTTATAATAAAAAATATTTTTCAGTTTTATTATTTTACTAATTTTAGTAACTATTTTTTTGAATTGAAATAGTTGTTCAAATGTAAAGATAAATGAAAAACAAAATAATAATAATAATAATAATAATAATAATAATAATAATAATAATAGTAATAGTAATAGTAATATAATATTAGAAATAATTATAGTTAATAATAATGATAATAATACTTATAGTTGGTAGTAATAATGATCATAATAATTATAGTTGATAATAATAATGATAATAATTATTATAGTTAATAATAATAATAATAATAATAATAATAATTATTATTATTATTATAATTATAATTATAATTATAATTATAATTATAATTAGAGATGATAATAATAATATAAAAATAAAATAATAAATGTCATAAGAATTAGGTTATATGGTTGTAAATGTTATTATTAAAGTAATGAAGTTGTAGATTCAATTTTAAATATAATAAATAAAATTTATATTTACGAAATTATTATAATAGTATATGACTTACGTTTTTTATTAAAACTCTTTTTAAAATAATAATATAATTTTTATTATATTTATTTAACCATTAAAAATACTAATAATATTATTAATATAAAGATAATGATAAATATCTTTGGTGTCCTTTTTTGTTTTTTCAATTTTATCCTCTTAATTATCATATTTTAAATATAAATAGAAATACTAATACTTATAAAAATATTAAAGTTACTTATAATTAATATTATAGTTGAAATCATAAATAAATGAAAAGATAAAAATAAATTGACTTTTGTAGGATTTGATCCCGGATCTTTTTGTATCAGAGTTTTAAATGACGAAAAAACTAATTCTTATGACACATGTCAATAAAAGAAAATGGGTAATGTAGTAATTTTGGTAGTATCTTCTTTTCTTAATATGTGATAGATGTGATAAATGTAATAGATTTAGTCCCTATATTTTTTATTTTTGTTCAATTTAGTCTCAATTTTGTTTAAAATTGAGCAATTTTGTCCCTTTCAAAATTGAGCAATTTTGTCCCTTTCAAAATTGAGCAATTTTGTCCCTCTCAAAATTGAGATCAAATTTAATTTTTATATAAAGTTATTATGATGTTTTTGTTAAAATTCACATTTTTATTAAATATTTTTAGTTTAAGGTTATAATTAGTTTGAAATTAGAACGAAAATTTTAAGGATAAAAACTAACATCATTGATCTAAAATTTAAAATTAGCCTTTATCCTTGAAATTCTCATTCTAATTTTAAACTAATTATAACCCTAAACAAATGTCAGGTCTGGAAATACAAATATTTATATAAGTCTACCTATCAATCTTCCATAAGAAGATGGGTCAGAAGAAGGTCACCATCAATAAGAGTTGAAGAATATACTTCATTTGACACACATACATACCTTGTTGGGATTTTACGATTTATAAACCAAGAAAAAACTTTAAGTCTCCTACATTGTATAGTTTGAGTAATTTTGAAGAATTTTTTGGCATCTTCTTAAACAATTCATATTGGGTCTGCTATGGGATTGACAGATGTACCAAATCACACAAGTAATAAAGTAGAAAGTCTAAGTATCATTTCCCCAGAGACTTGTGCAATACTTAACAACTCTTGCAATTCATAACTCAATTAGACAACAAATTTCACAAAAACAAAATTAAAACTCTTTTTGTATTTTTATCAAACATATGGTGTGCAACAATATATGATAAAAGCTTCACTAGGATTGGGTTTCATGATTCAATTCAAAGCAAAAACAACAAACAATGTACTTCTAATTCTTTCTTTAGCATTCACACCTTTTGTAACAAGTTGTAATGTCTTACCGACAAGTCTAAACTTGAATAATAAAAACCCTATGTCTAACAATTTTGATTATAAGTTCGCATTAATGATTAACTTTTTTATGTTATGAATGACTAAATGTTCCACATTTATGTCTAGCATGTTAAATTTGTTAGTTGCTCTATCCTAATTAGGTTTCCCAAACCATCTTTCAATCAACAAGTACTCCCACATGCAATCAACTTAGATTATGTAGTTAAAACAAGAATAGAACACAAGAGTGTTAAAAAAGAATTATATTGAATAGAAAAATTCACAAAGAGTTAAGAATAAATTACACCAACCCCATGGATAAGGGAGTTAGCTACTCCTTAACATTAAATATGAATACACCTTTACATTCTATCCTTTTAGGTCAAATGTCCTTCTCCCCAAAAGAATTATGTTTCCCTCTCGACCCCAAAAAGGGTGTTTATTTTCGAGAAGGGTTGTTGATTTTGACCTATACCAAGCCTTTTATTTATAGATTTTTTGAAACTCATAGCTCACTAGGCGACTTCACTCGCTATATGAGTTACAAACAACTCGCTTGGCAGAAGAACCTTCGTTGGGCGAGTGGCTTGAATTAGACTGGGTCTGCAACTTTGTACTTGATCTTTTACTGGAGTTAAGAAGACATAAGTGAAATTATCTTATGTTGCATGATTAGGATTGATTAAGAAGTCATTTGTTCTTAAGATTTTCTGATGGGTTGACCTGAGTTTTCTTACTTTATAGTTTTAAGATTTCACGAGGACGTGAAAAAGTTTAAAGTTTGAGGTATTTTGACAATTTCCATTATCTTATTTTATTTATCTTTTATTGTTATTTTATTATTATCTTTTAGATATTTTAGGTTTTATTTAATAAAATTAGAAAATATAAGTATTTGGTTTACATATTTAATATTTTGTAGATTAGTAGAAATATCAAATAAATTATAAGAAGAATGTCAACAACTATTGAATCAAAACACACATAAAAATTAGTGTTTCACTCTGCACACAAGTGTTTATAAATGATCATTCATAATTAACATGTTATAAAACCACTTCATCAACTTTTGCCCATCCCTAATTTACACATTGCATACATTTGGTTAGATCAAGGTCTTTCAAAGGTTGTAATGAGGCTTGGCTAGAAGAAATGTGATTCTTCAGGAATTCAAAAGCACCATCGAGTCGAAGAGAACAACTAGTGTAAATAATTCATGGTAACCTGCTATTCTCTACAAAATAATTTTCTCAAAAATTTTCATATACTTATCATAACACATTTTTCTTCTTACAAAAAGCCTACCCCAAAGTTATTCAACCCCATATCCTAGTAGGGTGTTTATACCTTACCCCAAATTGATATGATCTCATACCTTTATTTTACTCAACATGTACCTATTCTCTTTGGCTAAGGTGTGGGACAAGTATATTTTCTTTGAAGGCTAAAGGTATAAGAATGAAATAATTACGCTTAAAAAGGGTAACAACAGATAATTAACATATATCAAGGTTGTCTATTTGGCTAAGTAGCTTAAACATATCAAACAAATGCCTTTATCATTTTTAACCAATTATGTGATTATATTAACAAGAATCAGGCAAAAATCAATTTCATGACATTAACTGTTTTCCTTACAACTCTCTATTCTCAAGCTCACAACAATCATATGCTTTCAACACCCAAATGTTTCCATACTCAAATATCCAAAAATCTGGTCATACACTCACACTAATCAATGATTAACTAAATATAAACATTTCAAACTATCTCACAATCAATGTATGCCACAAGTTATCTCAACTATATGCACAATTATGAGACAAGAAAATCATTGCTTCAACATATTCTAACTCAACTGACCATCCAATCATTCAATGCATATATTTTGAGGACATGATTAGAACAAGTTCATAGAGAATTTAATAATTAAGCATGTTCAGGCACAAACTAAAAAAGTTCATTGAGTGAGCATCAATGTGTTCGCTAGGTGAGCAGACTCGCCTAACGAGTGAAAAATAAGGCCAAATGTTCGTTGGGCGAGCAAACTTGCCTAGTGAATGAAAATGCGTGACCATAAGGTTTTTGAGCGAGAGGATTCGACCAACAAGTGATGTTGAAAAATATATTTTAAAGGAAAAATTTACTAAATATATTGGCTTGCCTCCCAGCAAGTGCTTGTTTAACGTCTTTTAGCTCGATGCTTGATATTCATTGTGACGTTTTTGTTTTTTTTTCATGTTTTTGGTGGATCACTTGTTGAACCAATACCCTATGCTTCTTTGTGTAACAAGCAAAGAAAAATTAATAAAAATAGAATGCTAAATGCATACAGAATGATGATTTATCATCTAATCTCAAATTCAAATTCAACCAATGATATTCTAGAAGCACACATTCTATATTTGTTGGGTCCCTAAGTGAAATTGAGTAAATGATGTAAGGCACGAGACATTAAGGAAGATAATCTTTGAACTTTAATTTTTCTTAATAAAATATTTCTTCTTAGGTTTCCAGCCTAGAAGACACTTACCTACCAACTAAGCATGGGTCTTCCACTCAAATGCTTTGCACTTGCCACACCCGATCTCAAAGGAGTGCATCTTTTCCCAAAAACACACAGTCTCAAAGGAATGTCCATTTCACTTATTCTAATTATTACTATTATTCTCTCTTTTTTATTTTAGTTTTTAATGTGAAATTGACAGACATTTCTCCAGTAACCAATGCAACGAGTGTCACCTTAGAAACCTAAAAAGAACCTTTTAAGTCTATCACTCAAAAATCTTCTTCCTTAAGTGTCAAGCGTTAAGACTTTTTATGTAGTGTGTGAAGTTTCCCAACAATTATACCCAATGTGCTTCAAAAAAATCATTGAATAACATTAGTATAAAAAGTGATTCTACAACAGGATATCATATCATTTACACACAAAAATGATGTAGTAAGGTGCGTGGTGGCAGTTTTGTAATTATTGACAAATATAATACATCGGTTCCGCGTCTAACCTTTGCAATACACCATTTTTTTTGAAAAAAAAATACATAAAGAAATTACATTTAACACTATACTACATCGGTTAACACGGGGAACCAATGTAGTGTAACCTTTAATCTTCCAGGTGCGCAACTTCCTTCATTCTCATCTTCCTCTTTCACGCTTCATTTTCCTTTTCCTTTTCCTTCTCTTTTTTTTTTTAAAGCCATCATTTTTGTTTTCTTCTTCCTCCATCAAAGTTATTCGTTGTTCTTCCTCCATTCGAAGCCCTCGCGAAGCTGTTTGTCTCCATTCGAAGCTCTTGTTGCGCCGCTATTAGGGTCTGGGTTGTGGTCGTTTCGTCATTTTGCCACACCGTCGTGATGCCACACCATTGCCATAGCGCCAAGAAGTTCATTTCGCTGCCCCACCACCACACACCGTTACGAATTATTTGTTTCAAAAAAGCGTAGTGCCACCGTTAGCCGTTCCATTTCGATGCCACCATTTGCCACTTGGTTTCATTGTCCTCCTTTGAGTTTGTGGGTTCTCTGTTTAGGGTTCCTATACCTGCATTGTTGGTCTCCATGGGGGTTCACAAATTTCTTTCTGCTGCTACTGCTTGCCGCCTCTTGTGCCCATTCCATTTGTTGTTGTCTCCCCTCCCTTGGGTTATTGTGGGCTAATCTCTACCTCTATTGGTGGTCTCCAAGGTGAAGCAAAAAGTTTTCAAACTTCTAAAAATTAGTTTTTTCAATTTTCTTTAGTTTGAATACTTTGGATCTTTTGGAATTAAATGTAATTTTATTTGAGTATGTAATTAAGATTATATTTTTGTTTTATTTTTTTGCATTACCTGTTATATGTTGAACGTGTTGGTTAAGTCTGAGGGTGTTTGACCCTCGACAATAATTTGAGATTTAAGATTCAATGTTATAGTTGGTTTGCACCTTAATTTCAAATTTAAGATTAAATGTAAAAATTGAATCCTACTTTCATCTTTAATGATTTTAAAATTAAAGAAAGTCATAAAGAAAATTGTTACTTATAAACTTCAACTATTCATTTGGACAGTTGAGGAATATTGAATGCAAGCATAAATGAAGTTTTTATGTTATGTAGTAATGGATCGAAGTTGGGTGCATGCTAGTCGAATCACTGATGTGTATGAGAATGGCGTTGAAGAGTTTCTTGAAGTTGCTCAGCGAAATGCAACACCCGTGAATGGAAAATATTACTTTTCCTGTGTTAATTGTTTGAATGGGAGACAAATACCAATTGAGTTGATATAAGAACCTTATTTATGAAAATTTCTTAGAGAGTTATAGATCGTGGACCTAGCATGGTGAAGTTCTAAATCTCTCAACCATACCGCAATCTCAAGAGTCAAATGTATATTTTAAAGATCACATGGAGGATATGATTGATGATATTGGAGAAGAAAATTTTAAAGGCGCACACATGTATGATTCATTGAAAGATGATTCAGAAAAATCTATATATCCCAGTTGTACAAGATTCACACATTTGTCCACAATATTAAGAATATTTAACATCAAGGCAAGAAATGGGTGGACTGATAGAAGTTTCACTTAATAGCTTGAATTGTTGCATCAAATTCTCCATAGAGTAATACGTTGTCGACCCATCACTATGAGACCAAGAAGAAACTATATCCGATGGGTATGAAGTACCAGAAAATACTTGCATGTCCAAATGATTGTATATTGTATAGAAAAGAGTTTGAAACGTTGAATAAGTGTAGTCAATTCAACCCCTCCCAACTCTTGGCTTAAATTGTAAGACCCGAGAAATTTAATTAATTAAATAATTAATTAATTAATAAATGTGGGTAGTCCGAGCCTTTAAGGCATTTAAGGCTAACTTACATGATGTGAAAAAGTATTAGCGTAAGTGGTTAAGAGTATTTAAACATGTTGAGAGGACTTGGGTTCAAGTCCTATGTATGCCATTTATGTGTTATTTTTATTTTTGTGTTATTTGATAATATATTTGAGCATGATGGGTGATATTATAATCCTAGAATTTTAGAAATTATCACGAAACATGAATTTGTTGAATTGATTGTGCAATTGCTTTGAGATTTCATGGTTGTGTGTTTGAACCTTGGCCCATGCAAAATAACTATCCCTAGCTATTTGGGAGACAGCTAGGAGGGCTGGAAAATCATGATTGAATGGTCATTAAATACTTCTTAAACCCACTTTAATGGAATTTTAGTTTTGCTACCATTAAGTCAAATTAAAGCATAGTTAAGAGCTCCATTAAGGGTGAGAGAGAGTGTTATTGAGGCTGTCATTGAAGCATAGTGTGTGGAGAGAAATTTCAGAGAAATTACAATGCTGTAGTGAGTGAAGGGAAGGGCTAAACTATGGAAGAACAAAGAAGGCTTTGGAGATCAAAAAGGCTAGCTAAGTTTTGCAAGTGGAAGCAAGGAATACCATGTTATGGGAGCTGCCTCTTACGTTCTTTATTTTTGATAAATAATTTTGTAATGTATGTAGGCCTGGGGTCCTTGAATTACATCAATTTTTGCTTAAAATGTTCGTGTTTCTGTAAAATTTCCAGAAACCGCCTAGCGGCAGGATGTTGCCTACCAGGCGACGCATGCTCAAAATCCATTTTCTGGGTTTTTTTCCAAATAAACCGCCTGGCAGCTGGGTGCTGCCTGCTAGGCGAAGCGAACTGGTTTTTCATATTGGCTGTCTTTTTAAGTTTTCTGTGGTGTTGATGTTGTTTGGATGAAGCCTTGATGTATGCTCGAGTGAAATTTTATGTGATTGGATATCTGCAAGTAATTTCTTTATGATGATGATGATATGAATCTTGCATGAATTTGGGGTTAGGGTTCTTATTGAAATTAGGGGGTGAATACATGTGATTATTGATTATGATTTATGATATGGTTCATGAAAATAATCTTAAATTGAACAAGCAATGCCTTTGTATGATGTTAAACCTTCAAATTATGTCAAAATGTGTACTAAAACTGGTAATTGGGGGTTTTAGGGTTCAAAATGGTGCAGGAAAATCTGGGTAGAACCCAAAATTGTATGCACCGCCTGGCAGCGCTTGAACTGCCGCGAGGCGACACATCAGAACAATGGTGTATTTGCTTATGTTTTTGTGATTCGTGTTCTTGGTGGTCTGTTGGGTGATTTTTCATGCATAATATGAGTTAATTGGCAGAGGATGTGTGAAGTACATGTATGTAAGTAAGACATTGGGGAACTCCACTTGGCATTGTGGATGGTGGTTCGTAACATGATATTTCTACACGTATGATCTACGAGTTATGGCTCGTAGCAATGGAATCACGAGTAGTGGCTCGTGGCAGCAAGTGTTATCTTAAAGTCATTATCAAAGTATGTAGAAGATGGATGAGCATAGTGGTTGGCCATGATTGTGAGTGAATAAAGAATGATTCTCAGGGGAGGTTATAGAATAAATGATTTTGCTTTGGGTGAGTGTTTTTATAATTTTGTGTGTGTGTTCAATTATATTGACGTCACCCTATTTGCTTGTGTTTGGCGATGATCATGTAACTTGTTACAAGGGAGAAAATGATGTTTTAGGTGAACCTAGTGATGCACAGAGCCAGAATGAGGGCAATCGTAGGGATTATTTTAATTAAGCATGATTTTCTTGTATTTCCTTTATGAAGGATGTTACACTTTGGAACTTGTAATAATAAAGTTTTAAATTTTCCACGTTTTTGGGAAAGAGATTTTAATAATTACAGATTTATTATTACTTATAGTTTTATTTTATTTAAACTAGTAATATTCAGTCAAGATGTTACAATAAGTAACATGGAAGCTTTGAGTGTGGATACTACATTATGTATTGGATATGGACCATTGCTCGTGCTAATATTGTTGATTCATGGGCCGATGTAAGAGTTTCTTCAGTTACTATTGTTTAACTTTGCTTCTTATGATATACTATAGCATAATTTATATATATTCCATATTTCAGGATTTTTAGGGTGACGAACCATTGGAAAAAGATAAACTTGAAGAAATTCACAAGGAATGGGCAAGATACTTTATGAGGTGGAAAAATTAGTTTTCATAGCAGTTATGAATGTTTTATTTATATGTTTTAGGCTTTTTGTAGCCTTAACAGTTATAGCATAATAGTTTTGATATGCTTTGGTAATTGACTATACCTTAAAATAGAACAATTTGAATTGACTGGAATCTAGAATGTGGAATCTGGTCTTTTTGCAGGTTATTGGTTATAGGCCTAAAAACATATTCTACTTTTAAAAAAATGACGCCCTATTACATCGGTTAAGGATGAAACCATGTAATATACTCCTTTTATTACATCGGTTAACCGATGTAATATCTTGATCTCCCAACTTAATTTTTCTTTTCATATTAAAGTGGTTACATTTAAACCAAGGTAATATATTTTGATATTACATTGTTTTAACAACCGATGTAATACATTCTCTACTTTCTACATCACCTCATACAACAGAGGTTATAAAACCGTTGTAATATGCCTAAAAAACTCAATGTAATATCTCTTTACTGTACTAGTGTAAACTTAGACTTGAGTCAAGATGATGTGTATGCTATGCAAATGCAACAACAAAATGACATGCAATTGACCCTCATAAGCTTAAATTTTTATGTTGTCCTCAACATAAACAAAATAACTAAGAATAGAAGGGATATAACTCAAAAAATTACTGGTGGTGGAAGCGGTGCATTGTTGCCAACGTTGAAAGTAGCTTTGCTTGTGAAGTGATGAGGTTGTTGTTTTAAAATTGGCAAAGTCTGCAAACCATGACAAAGTATTAATGACTAACAACTGTTAGACAAATGGCATCAAGAAAGGGGGTTGAATTGATACTTTAAAAAAAAATTGTCTTGATGTCTATACTTAAGAAAATATCATTTTTTATATTATTAATTAAGTGTGTTACCGGAAGCGTAAAAAAAAGATAAAGGAAAGAAGAAATTCACGCAGTAATTTATACTGGTTTGGGTATAGCCAACCCTACGTCCAGTTCCCAGTCACCTCAATGTGAGAATGACAATCCCAATTCACTATCTTTAGAGTATTTCAATTACAACCACATTGACCTAGTGATACATGCAAAAGAAAAATTCTAAAGATTGATAAACACCTATCTTGAGCCCTTTCACGATATGACAACACCTCCCTTGAATCACACAAGGGATGAAACACCTCCTCTGTACAAAACAAATGATGAAAATTACAATTGAAAAAATGGAACACTATCACCTAGAAAGTAGGAGTATAAAGATAGAATGCTCAGCAGTCAAGTCCTTTCAAAAGTGAATTCTCGTTACCAACTTGAATAATAGAGGCGAAAACTTAATCAATATTTTCATGCTTCCACTCAATAGTAATGTGTTGTGTTTTCAAATTGGGTTATTTAAAGAGTTTTACTTGAGTTTTCTTAAAAAATAATTCAATTCATTCAAAAATCAAATCAATTAAATTCAAAAATCAATTTTTATTCTCTACAGAAAAGATTATTTTTAGGAGAAGATATAGTTAGAGAATACTTGATTTCAAAAATAGGTTTCAATTCAAAAGATATTTTTATTTTTGAAAAACTGTAGAAACATAATTTAATTAATTCAAATAAAATTAAATAAATTCAAAAATCAATTTTTATTCTCTGCAGAAAAGATGATTTTTAGGAGAAGATATAGTCAGAAAATACTTGATTTAAAAAAACAATTTCAATTCAAAAGATATTGTTATTTTTGAAAAACTGTAGAAACATAATTTAATTATGTTTTAACCTTACTTGATTATGTGCGTGAAAAAATGATTTCACTTGTGAGGAGAGATGATTTGGCTGATAATTCGTCTTATGTTTCCTCTTTATCCAGAGTGACTTGACACCCTAAATACTCTATATCTTTATCTTGAGCGTTTCTTAATCTTGTAGTATTTTTGCTTGAGTATCCATCAAAATATTTAGCTTTCAAAGAGGTAGTAGTGACATCATTTTTGCTAACAACAACTTCTCATCTAGAAACACCTCTTAAATAGGTTGAACATTCTGGTTATCCTTATCAAACTTCAATCATGAAGGTGATCAGTTATCAAATGTTGCTTCCATTGCTTATCTCAGATTTTCATGTCAAACTCTGGCATTAAAAGAATCTAAGGGATTAATCATGGCTTTGCATCCTTGGATGTCTCTCCTGAACCTTCACTCTTGTTTAGATATACTATTCTTCTTGTAGAACTGAATAATGGCTTGAGAACTTCTAGTTGATGTACACACTATACCACCTCTTCATCACTCACTTCTTCACTCAACTCCTTTGCTTGCATTCCGGATAACAAAGTTTGCTCTAGTGGATGTTTCCTCACATGATTATAAATTTCCTCTAACACAGGAGACTCAATTATTTCAGCCCGAAAACAATCTTCCTTGCCCATTTTGTGCTTTACTACTTCATTTAAGGAGAAGGTGACTTTGTCATTAGCTACTTTTAATATCAACTTACCTTGTTGTACATCTATCAATGTTATTCCCGTGGCTAAGAATAATCTTCCCAATATAATTGGGACTTTAGTATCTTCTTCCTTGTCTAGGACCACAAAATCAATTGGGAAGATAAGTTTATCAACCTTTACCAAGACGTCCTCCACTACTCCATAACGATAAGTCACTAAATGGTCTGCCAATTGGAGAGTTATCATAGTAGGCCCCACTTCTCCAATACCAAACTTTTAAAAATGGATAAAGGCATCAAATTGATGCTTGCTCCAAGATCACACAATGCCTTGCTCACCATTATATTTCCAATCTCACTAGAATGACAAAGCTTCCTGAATCCTTCGACTTAGGAGGTAATTTTTTTGAATTATTGCACTGCACTCCTCTGTGAGCATTATGGTTTCATCTTCTTCAAGCTTCCTTTTTCTAGACAACAAGTCATTCATAAATTTCGCATAACTTGGCATTTTCTCCAATGCTTTAGCAAATGGGATATTAATGTGGAGCTTCTTAAAGACATCGAGAAATCTTGGAAATTGTTTCTCCTGATCTTTCTTTTTCAACCTTTGAGGGAAAGGAATTGTAGGAACATATAAAAATTTCATAGCTTGACACGTGTCCTGTACGGACACGGTGTTAACTCTAACTTAATGGAGAAGACCAAATTGAACCTCTTTAGAAAATTGAGGTACCAAATTGAACATTCCTAAAATTCGGGTATCACATTAAACTTTTCGAAAAAGTTTGAGTACCAAATGTATATTTATACCTTTAATTAATTTGCCTGCTAATTCTTCTCTCTGGTTCCATAGCTACCCCATTTCTGCTTCAGTGCGTGGCAACATGTGCATCACAAGAAAACGGATAATAATCTATGCGGCTCCAAATTTTTCTCTTCACCATCGTAACGAAGAGAACAAAATCCTACTCACTGTGACATTCCAACACGACAAATCGAAAACTACTTCATTCTCAGAAGCCATACATGCCCAATTTCAAGATTAAACATGGGGACCAAGCATTGATTATGCGGATATAATAGCTTTGGGCCAAATTAAGAATACCCATCGAGGAAAAAAATGATCTTGCTGATTCAACAAGCATGCCCTCTTTTCACCTTTTCCTCTTCGTATAAGTCCAATCTTCCATTATCAAGTCATAATGTTCAACTTCATGTTGGTTTTGGTGCATATACCCCATTTTCTCCATTGCCCATTTGCAGAGGGGGGCCCTACATTAGGAGGAATTGGGGCAAGTGTGCCTCTTCTTCTTCCGCATCCGCACAGGCTCCATTGCCACCTGATCCTGATAAGGTATACTTGTGTTGTTGTTGCTTTTTCTTTGGATAAACAAAACACCGTTTTGATTGTATTCTTGATCATTGATTGAAGTTTATTGGAAATTAGAAAATGTTAAATGGGTCTCCATGGTGATACTGTAATTTTCAATATATTTTAACCATTAGTAGATAGAGATTGGATTAGAAAGAATGTGATACCTTTACATCTCTTCTTTTGAATTTGTAAACGGTTTGGTCGATGAATAGTGTTTAAAAGTTTGAAATTTGTGTTGAAGTGCAGGAATACAAGCAAGTGGAAAAAGAGAGTGATGGTGTCGTTGCTGCACAGGGTGACAGTCCTGATCTGCAGACACTTTTCAGAAGGTTCTGGAAGGTGGCAGCTCCTTACTGGACTTCAGATGACAAAGTGCCAGCAAGGTTGCAGCTTGCTGGTGTTTTTGCTCTCACTTTGGCTACCACTGGAATCAGTGTTGGCTTCAGTTTCTTGGGGAGAGACTTCTTCAATGCTCTTGCTAGTAAGTTTATGTGTGCTGGAAGTATGGCAGAAAAATAAGATGGGGAAGAAGGGGCGACATAATACGTTGGAATATTTTGAGCTGAAAGCAAGGAATATGATATTTTATTGATCAATAACATTTACATTTATAATTATTGAAAGACCAAAAAGACTAGCAAATTGAGAGATAATTATTAGTAACTGAGATACGCGCTCCTCAAGTAAAAGTAGTAACTGACATGCTTCCTGATGCTCAAGTAAAAGTGTCAATAACCAACTATTATGAAATTATTGAGGGAACTGAAACAGAAATTTAAAGTTTCATGCAATTAAGTGAAATACATAAAGCAAATATTTAGCAATGTGTATATATGTGTGTGGGCACAGCCACCTTTGTTTGTCTTCCATTTACCATGTAGTATTTGCTTGCATGTGAGATTTTCTGCTGTTTCTTGTTTCGTTATATGTTTGCTGTTGTATGAAGTGGCAACAAGGAACTAAACGTGTTTATGTTTATTAATGCAAGACAAGGATCAAGAGCAATTCTCGAAGCAATTACTTTACTACTTGGGTGCCTTTGCTGGAGGAATCCCGGTGAGCACAATGCTGCACTTTCTTAGGTATAGCTCTGCTATACTTTGCTTTAATTCTTAGACTGATGTATACTGTCGTAGGATCCATTTTCTTAAATGGAAAGAAACAAGAATGAATAAACGAATTAACTCTCGCATCACATGGTATATGGATTTGCCTAGATGTGGTTTTGAAATTTGCACTTTTCATGTTCTAATTTGTCATACGAGAACTTGGACAATACATATAAGTGACTTTCCTTCTTTGATTCTTTTGAAAGTAATCTCCTCTTTTAATCCGAGTCATTTCTTCTGAGTCATATCTTTTATTGAAATGAATGGATTTCTCGACATTGTAAAGAGGACATGAATATTTTAGCTAAAATAAAGAGCAAAAATAAAGTAAGGGAAATAAATGACTATTATTTGATTTGATAAGGTTTTACTAAATCGGCAATTACCCCAATATTCCATGTCCTTCTGTTTCTCTTGTGAATTGGAACAGGATTTATGCGTGTCTTCTGTACTGTATTTTGTTTGCCATCCCCTTTTTCCAATATTCTGCACATTTTTCTCACCTTAATCGTCATTACTTGCAGTTTTTTGTATTGAGAGATTATGCACGAGAAACTCTTTCTTTGAGATGGAGGTCTTGGATGACAAGCTATTACATGGATCGCTATCTGAATAATCAGACTTTCTATAAAATTCAGTCACAGTCAATCATTGATAATCCAGACCAGCGAATTGTTGATGATCTAAGTTCTTTCACTGGGACATCGCTTGCTTTCTCCTTGACACTCTTTAATGCTGCCGTGGACTTAATCTCATTCAGTAACATCTTGTTTGGAATCTATCCTCCACTTTTTGTTGTTCTTCTCGTATACTCAATTGGTGGGACAGCTATAAGTGTTTTCCTTGGAAGGGTAATGATCTTTTCTATATTTTAGTGATAGTTTAAATTGTCAGGGAAAGCTACCACCTATCCCCTAATAACTGAATGGCCTTTAAGTTAGTTCCCTTTTTGCTAACCAGAAATTGTGATAATGTCAGGGGCTGGTGAACTTAAATTTCTTGCAAGAAAAAAAGGAAGCAGACTTTCGGTATGGACTTGTACGGGTCCGGGAAAATGCTGAATCAATTGCATTTTATAGTGGTGAAGAAAGTGAAATGCAACTTCTTCTGCAGCGCTTTAAAAGCGCTTTCGAAAATCTGACTGTGAGATATTTCTTCTTTATATTTACCATTTTTACTTTAAAACTATTTTTGTACATTGTGCTATCAGTATCCATGTTCAGGCCAATGGATTTCTTGAGTTATATTGCATATATTCTCACTTGTATATTGTTTGATATTTACAATGAACATAACATAATCAGCATTTAATGTAAAGAATGCTTCTCTACATGTAATAAGTATTTAAATTGCAAGGATAAAGAAACCAGAAATTGAGAACTGAATGCACTGATCCAGTTTAATTGAAAACAAGAAAATACAGAAGGATAGGAATATCCAACTG
>Ga0209389_1001797_pt1 | contig 15613 bp, 12 predicted proteins | sample CowpearedBW_FD_187526 | JGI IMG/M metagenome (GOLD analysis project Ga0209389, IMG submission 187526) | Root nodule microbial communities of legume samples collected from California, USA - Cow pea red BW (SPAdes) (version 2) | ecosystem: Host-associated > Plants > Roots > Nodule | place: USA...
TATATATATATATATATATATATATATATATATATATATATATATATATATATATATATATATATATGTGTGTGTGTGTGTGTATGTATACACATTTTTTACATATCCTTTTGGCAAAAGAAAATTGCTTAGCCTTTCATACCACTATCGTGATGCTTGTTTTAAACCATACGATGCCCTTTTCAATTTAAAAACATGATTAAGATATAAGTGATCTTCAAAGTCAAGAGGTTGTGATACATGCACTTCTTCATTTAAGAAACCATTCAAGAATGCACTTTTCACATCCATTTGAGAAATTTTAAAGTTACACATGTAAGCATATGCTAATAGTAATCTCACAGCTTCTACCCTAGCCACATGTGTATATGTTTCATCAAAATCAATGCCTTCCTCTTGATTATATTCTTTAGCCAGTAACTTAGCTCTATCCATTTTATTTCTAAACATCCATTTAGTACAAATTATATTCATTTCATCACTCTTACTACTAGAGACCATAGATAATTTCTAGTCAATTGATTTAATTCATATTACATAACAATAACCCAATTACTATCATTTAAAGCCTCTTTCATATTCTTAGGTTTAGTTTGTGAAATAAGTGCACTATGTTCATAGTAAGTAAGTTTGTGTCTAGTGGATACTCCCTGGTTAATATCACCAACGATGTTATCCTTTGACAGCCCTTTAGGTTCAATCCACTCCTTGGGTAAATTGTTGTAAACTGCTATTTCATTTGACTATTGTTCCTTTTCAGCTGATTCATTTATTGTAATAGATTGCTTCTCCAAGAGTATATCTTCATCATTTTTATTCTTTAACACTTGATCTTGTAGTTTTGGGTTAGTTTCATCAAACACTACACACAAACACTCTTCGACAATCATTAACCTTTTATTATAAACTCTATATGCATGACTATTTGTAGCATAACCAAGAAATAAACTTCCATCCGCTTTAGCATAAAACTTGCCAAGTTGTTCTTTCCCATTATTTAAAATGAAGCATTTACAACCAAACACTTTTAGGTGAGTCAAAACAGGCCTTCTACCTTTGAAAAGCTCATATGAGGTTTTCTTTAAAATAAGCCTAATCAACACACAATTTAAAACATAGCTAGTTGTGTTGACTACATCAGCCCAAAAGTATTTTGGCAATGAAGTTTCATTTAACATGGTCCTAGCAAGTTCTTCAAGTGATCTATTCTTTCTTTCAACTACTCCATTTTGTTGTGCTTAATGCCATGTTTTTTACAAAAATGTTCAAAATTTTCATTTTGAAATGCTCCACTATAATCACTTCTTAATGAAACAATTTTAGAACTCTTTTCATTTTCCAAAACCTTGGAAAGCCTCTTAAAAGCATGAAATTTATCTTCTTGGCAGCTAAACATAATGTCCATGTGAATATAGGATAGTCATCTACTATAACCAATGCATAGAAGTTTCCACCAAGATTCATGGTTCGTGAAGGTCCAAAGAGATCCATGTGAAGCAATTCCAAAGGCCTTTCAGTTGAAACAATTTTTAGGTTTAAAAGAGACCTTGGTTTGTTTTTCCTTTTGGCATGCTTCACACACTTTATCCTTCCCAAACTTAAGTTTTGGTAAACCTTGAACTAGTTGTTTTCTACTTAATCGATTCAAATGCTGCATATGAATGTGACAAAGCCTTTTATGCCATAACCATGTGTCATCCTCTTTTGTGAGAAAACATTGTATGCTCTTTGATGCAAGATGCATATCAAACAAAGCTACCACATACATCAAAGATAAGATAATGACTAGGTTCAACCACTACTTTATAACCCTTGCCACAATTGATTACTTAACACAACAATTCTGTTAGCTTCACTACGCAATTCTTCAAAGTCATGCAACAATTGATTATAGTCATTCTTGTGTTTTAATGACAAAGAACTTACTTGGCTTGGTGATGATAATTCATATCTAGCCATGAGACACAAGTTTGCTTATTCATTATCTTGTGATGAACTACTTTTTGAATCATCATTAGCTTTCTAAGCTATGTAGGCACGTCTTTCCATGGACTTCTTCTCCTTTTTTTGTCAACAACCTTCTTTTTTTCCTTGTTAATATTTGGACATTCAATTTTGATATGTCCTTGTTTGCCATAATTATAATAAGAGAAAATAGGAGTGTTATTTGAATCATTTTGTTTAGAGTTGTACCTTTTTTTTATCACCTTTGTTACCTTTCCTGTTAAGATACTTCCCAAACCTTTTAACTAGTATATTCAAGTTCTCATTGTCATTTAATTTAGCCAACTCTTCCTTGAGTTCATCACTCTTTTTAGTGCTAGAATTCAAGGCTATGTTCTTCACCTTTTTCTTACATGAGTCTTGCTCATGTAGCCTTCGCATCTTAATTTCATGCTCCCTTAGCTTACCAAACAATGCAGTTGTGGTCATAATGGATAGATCCCTTGATTCTGAGATGGCAGTTACCTTGGGTTGCAAACTTATATCAAGACACTTTAGCACTTTGATGTTTAGCCTTTTTTATCAAACTATTTTCCCAAGCCTATAAGTTGATTGACAATATGTGTGAATTTCTTTTGCACTTCAACAATTGATTCTCCTCGTTACATCTTGAGCAACTCATATTCTTGTATCAAAGCGTGCTTCCTTGCTCTCTTCACATAATTTGTTCCCTCATGTGTGACTTCAAGTACATCACACATGTCTTTTGCACTTTTTGATTGAGAAACTATAAAGAACTCATCCATGTTTAATGAAAAGAAAACCAAAAATTGACATGTGGCACTAAGTTTAACATCGTTTGCGAAAAACTAACGGTAAGGGCCAAATTGAATCACTTTTAAAAAAATCAGCACCAACTTGAATCCGGTTAAAAAAATAGGACCAAATTGAGACAAAAAAAACTAAAGGACTAACTTGACACTTCTTGACAAAAACAAGGACCAATGGAGTAATTAAGCCTAAAAATAATAATGAGGTTCAATTGAAGTAATAACAAACTTTAGAGGAAAGAGAAACTTATGTAAGTTAAAGTTTATTACTTCAAATTGAACCTTGTTATTGATCTGTTGATTCTTTCTTGTTTTTCCTTTAATTACTTTCTATCCTCTAAACACTGCAAATTACTCTATTATCATTATTTATTTAGTAGAAGAAGATTAAAACATAGTTTTGACTATTACATGAAACAATTGATAGTAAGAGGTTATATTGATCGTAAGTGCACTTTTTAAACTTAGCAACATTCATTGCCTTTATCTTATTCTAAGTGACTATCAAACTACAAATAACCCAAGAGAGAAAAATCCAAGTTAATCTTTATTAGGTGGTGTGTCTCATGAAGATTTGATGAAGCTTTTTGAACTACTTAGAGGTCATTACCATTGGAATCAAGCCTACATTGATGAGGATAAGGTGATTTGATGGTATTCATGTTGATCAAGTCTGGAACGTGTGCTCTATGGATAAATCATTAAGAAAGTGTATTTGATGTTTGTAATTTACATTGTAGACCTTGTAGCATTAATTTGATGTATTTGGTCTTTGTTGGATTTTTTAATCTGTTGAATGGTTTTTGAACAGGTTAAAATGTCTCTTTTAATCTATTCAATGGTTTTTCAACAAGTTAAAAGGTTGGTTGCAGTAGTCTTAAACTGTGACTTATTCAATCAATTGATTTATTTTTTAATCGACTGATTTCACTTAAGTCAAGTGAATTCAACCAATTGATTTGGAAATCAACCTGTTAAATTTCATAATAGTTTGACTATAAGTGCTGTGATTTTTGAAAGAAAGGTAACTTGATCATTTTTTAGCGCGAAACTATTTTGGAAACTTGGGAAATCTATCTCTTTCGTGATCATTCAGACTGCAGGTGTTGAAAATTGATCTTGGATCAATTATTGGAGCTTTTGGCTTGTGTTTGAAGCTTGGAGAAGGTGGTTTGTGGTAGGCAGGGTTGTGCTACCACTGAGGTTTGATCTTTCTCAAGCTTTGTGTGTGTGCCTGGTGGTTTTCCAAGTATGCAAGGGGTTCTTATTGTGTTGTGTGATTCTTGTGTGATTCAAGAGTCTTGTGTGTGGTTTTTGCTTATTTTGAAAGTGTAAGGGTGGAAACTTTGTAAATCTTTTGAAATAGTGCAAATTCAAGCTTGGGTTGCCTTGACAAACTGGATGTAGCTTAGGTTTGAGTGAACTAGTATAAAAATCTTGTGATCCAATCTTTTCTCTAACCCTTCTCTCTTGCATAATCATTTAAAGTTTAAAGAACTTGAGTTTAAATCATCTTTTTCATATTCTTGTGTGTTATGATGGCATCTGCAACATTGAGCATGTTTGCATAATCAATTTGAACCTGTCTTGATCATTCTTGTGCATTGTTCTTGGTTCAAATCTCGAATTTGCATTTCTGCATTTTTCCCAGTATTTCAATCGACTATTTTTCTATTTCAATTGGTGGATTATATCAGTACTATTTTAGTAAAATCAATCGATTAACTTTGTTTTTAATCGATTGAAAGTATACTATCCAGTGGTTTTTGCATCCTAACTTGGTGATCGAATTGATTCAATTAAAGGTGGTTTTTAGCTTTTAAAAATAACCTACATTTTTCACTAGCCAATTCAACCCCCCTTCTTGGCATTTCAACCATTTCAAAACTAACAATGTTGTCCAATATTCTACCCTCAATCACAAAGAAATCAATTGTAACTTTTTCAAAACTTTTGGTTATGCTTATTTTCCTCACATTTGGCCCTATAATAACAAATAAATTGCAGTTTCGTTTTATACTTCTTGTACATTCTTGGGTTACTCCTCTTGTCACAAAGGTTATAAGTGTCTTGACTTCAATGGCAAAGTCTTTATCTCCAAAGATGTTGTTTTTAATGAAAACACTTTTCCATATGCTACTTCAATACAACCTCCCTTACTACCCACTTCCCATTTTTGAATTATTCCTCTTGGAACTATACCCTTTATTGTTGACTCTCCCTCTTGGCATGCTACTCAAGAATCCCCTATTTTTACTCTTCCAAGTGAGTCTTACCCAACTTGTGACTCCAATTCTCAATTTCCTACTATAAGACCCGTGGAATTTAATTAATTAAATAAATAATTAATTAATAAATGCGGGTGGGCAAATCATTTATGACATTAAATTATGGTTGGCCTGACGTGCAAAAGTACTAGCTCAAGTGGTTGAGAGTACTTTGATTGTGTGAGAGGACTTGGGTTCGAGTCCTATGTATGCTAACTTTTGTGTTATTGTTTTTATTATTTAAATCTATGTAATCATGTTCTGGAATGATATGATGTCTGAATGGGATTTGTTAAGCATGAAATATGATTAGTTGAATTGGTTGTGCTCTTGAATTGTGATTGAGTGGTCATGGATTCAAACCTTGGACATCCCAAACTAAAACCTTTATTTTTTGTATTTTGGCTTTGAATTGAATATGAAAGGTTGGGGGGAAAACCCTAGATGATTAAGGGGTAGCCGTGGGTAGCTGAAAAACATATCATAAAGGCCAAATAAATGGTAATTAACATTATCATTATGTAAATTTCGTTTTGGGTAATTCAAACTCTACTAAAAGCCAAGTTTAAAAGGGTAAAATGTGGTCATAGTGACGGTTTTGACAAGCTGAAATAGCAACCTGAATTAGAGCACGAAAATCAGAGAGATTGGTGAGGTTTGAGTGAGGTTCTGGAATTAAAGTGAGAGCACACCAAGAAGGGGGAGACGTTGGTGATCATTGGAGTATCTCAAGCAAACCAATTATAAGCAAAAGGATCCAGGTTAGGGGAGTTGAACCACGTCTTCTATAGTTTTATGCATAATTGTATGATTGAAAGTATGTGTGTTCTTGGGTCTTCACTGTTGCATTGAAATTCAGAGTTTTTGGAAATTTTCTAGAAACCGTCTGGCGGGCTGTTCATAGTCGCCAGGCGGCACATGCAGTGTAAGCTTATTCTGGGTTCCTGGGAAGGAACCGCCTGGCCGTACATACCTGACCGCCAAGCGACACATGTTAAATTCACCAGTTCTGGATTTTTATTATGAACTACCTGGCGGTGATGAACAACCTTCAGGCAACGCGAACTGACTTTTATCGATTTTGGTAAATTTTGGGTTCAGGGGTGAGTATGATTGGATGAAAATTAAATGGTAAATGTTAGGGGATGATATAGCATGTGTTTTTATTGATTTGTAGTGTAATTGAAGTCGTAAATTGATGGAACGGTGTACATGAACTCTAGGGTTGAATGTTGGGATATCCTTAGTTATGATTCAAAATTGGATATTGGGAAAAATTGTAGTGGGATTAATTGATCGATATGATTGAGTCTGAGGTATTCTGATTGTGATTGAATCTGAGCGGGGACTGATGGAGATTCGCAAAGAAGGAAGAATGGTGGAGTTAGGGGTGTTGGGAAAGGATCTGGAAATGCCCAGATGGTATGCACCACCTGGTGGCACGGGGCTTGCCGCCAGGCGCCGATGCAGTTGTTATAAACAGGACTGATGAAACAAATGTTGAGGGTCTGGGTAGTTGTTCTGGAAAGAATTAGTTCAGTACGATGAAATTGGGGTCGGAAAATTAATAGGTCATGAGCTGTTTTCTACTTTAATTGTGATCGAGTATATTGGGTAGGTTTTTTTGTGAATATAAGAACACAAGAATTGTCAGCATCCTGGGGAAGGCTTAAATCTGGTTTAGATCAGGTCGTATTGGATTGTGGTGGAGTTGAGTTAATTGCAATAGAGAGTGTAAGAATTAAATAAGATAGGGCACGGGATTATGCGTTGATTTTAGCAAGTATGAAACCTTGAACATGGTAAAATGAGAGCAAGCTATTAATCTGAGAACTGTTATTGCTTGGAGTAATAAATAAAATATTTGAATTGGTATTAGCAACTTGGTTAGCTTGGGTTTCTAGTACTGCTCATAATAAAGTTCTAGAATAGGGATTGTTGGAATTGGGAACATAAATGGTTAGAGTACATTGTTGTTGGCTGAATTCTTAAGAAATGATATATTATGATTATATGGTAAGTTTTACATTTTGTACCAGAAACCTATTAGTATTGAGAAAAATCTGAGATAGAGAACATAAACCAGAAGAGACTGCTGTACTGATACAACGCCTGGCGAAAGTAATGAAAACAGAGAGCACTGGACCGCAAGCGCCTGGCGGTGCGAGTGGGTTCGTCGGGCGATAGCCTATCAACATAGGGCAACTGAATGGCGGGCGCCTAGCGATGAGGGCCTTTCCGCCACGCGGTACCTACAGTGACGCTGATTATAAGGCGCTAGGCACTTGGCGATACGCGACACCCGCCAAGTAGTCTAGTAGTTGGCAGCGCCTAGCGACACGTGTCCCCCGCCAGGCGATTTGTACTGCTGCAGCTTGGAATTTTGATTACATATGTGTGATCTACAAGGCTTCAAGTGGTGCTTTAAAGGTGGGATTGCTGGTGTTCCTTGAGTTGTGGCTCGAAACGTATCCCTTGAGTTGTGGCTCGGGATAGGGGTTAAGCATGTGGTATTCCTTGAGTTGTGGTTCGGAATAGCATCCCTTCAGTTGTGGCTCGGGATGGGGGATGAACACGAGGAATTCTTGAGTTGTGGCTCGGGTTGGCGAGTGTTGGCGGTGTGAGTGTGCTGGTTGTGGCCAATACGGATGGGTCCAAATAGAATGCCTTCCTTAGTGGTTGGCTGACGAGTTTGGTAGTTTTGGGACGTTGCGAATTATGTTCGCATTTGGGAACTCCACCTAGCATTACGGTGTATGATCCGTAGCAATGGTACCCGCACGTGCTCTATCGGTTGTGGCCGATAGGTATGGCAGCAAGGCATCTCGAAGTATTCACTAGAAGATGTAGAACACGAATAATCTGATTGGGGTCAGGTGGCATGAATTAAAAGAGGGAACAATGTGGAATGTTTATGTTATTCATAGTGATTTGTGTATATGTATATATATATCTGTAAAATTATATATGTTTTATCTGTTAAGCTCACCCTATCTACGTGTGTTTGGCGATGATCGTGTACGTGGTACACGGGAGCAGATGTTGTTGGTGCAGGTGGCTCAGATGAAGCTTAGTCGCGGAGAGGGATAGATTCGGGGAAATCTTATGTTTTATTTTCTTTGGTTTTGAGATCAGTTGTAAACCCTGATGGGTGCTATTATAACATTTGATGTTGGTTTTGGTGACTAATGGTTACGAACATTGTTTACTTATTTAATAAAATTTAAATTTTCCCGCGTTTTGGGAAAATGAGGTATTATTAAAGACTGTGTTATTAATTTACTTCTTTATATTATTTTTAAATCCGTAATATCCTGACGGGATGTTACACCTACCACTTAACATGAACCTTGTGATGTGTCTAGCTTCGCACTGCTTCTAATCCATTTAGTCAATTTGTTCCTTTGGACCTTAGTGTTTCTTCCTCTCCCAAGCATACTCATCCTATGCAAACACATTCAAAATCAAGTATTATCAAACTATGTCGTTTTCCTACCTACCTTCTCACTATTGTAGAATCGAACATTGTGAAGCAATCTTTAATTTCTCCTTCTTGGCGCCAAGTAATGCAAGTTGAATAGGTGGACTATAATAGGTTGTAAATAGGTCTTTCGTATTAAAGAAACTCTAGATGGCACAATTAATAAGTACAAAGCTCATTTAGTTGAAAAAGGGTTTCATCATAAATTTAGGTGTGATTATTTTGAGAACTTTTCTCCTGTTGTAAAGCCGATTACTATTCGCTTGGTTCTCACCTTTGCTTTTACCAACAACTGGTCCATTAAGTAGATTGATGTAAATAATGGTTTCTTAAATGGCATTCTCCATGAAGATGTCTACATGGCTCAACCTTCAGACTTTGAATCTACCGATTCTACTATGGTTTGTAAACTTCAAAGGTCTATACATGGATTCAAACATGCACGAGAGCATGGTAAGAAAGACTCACTTCTATTTTTATTGGTTTTGGGTTTGTTCACAACAAATGTGATCCATCTTTATTAACTCTTCACATTATTGAACATTATCTTTATGTTCTCATCTATGTGGATGACCTAATTTTCACTAATTGTCTAATTTGTTGCTGCAATATGTCATATCTAAGTTGAATTTTACCTTTGATCTCAAATATCTTAGTGCTCTAGACTATTTTTTAGGAATTGAATCTCTTTTTCTTTCTCAATCCAAATACATTCATGATTTTCTTGACAAAGTTGGAATGTCAGTGATGAGTTCATATTTATGCCCTCATTTAATGCTTAATTATGGATATTTAATTGAATTTTTGTGCTTAAAAGAATGTATTAATTGAAAATTCTGATAATTGGGTTTATTGAACTTGTGCGATAAAAATGTCTTAAAAAGTGATATTAGTTGCATAAAATATTCTTAGATATTCTAACGTTTGTTGATGCATTTGAAATTAAATTTAGTTCATTAAAGGTGTGAAATTGAATTGTTCAGAGTTACAAAATCAAGCCAAAATCATGCCATGTCATCAATCCACCACTTTCAAATCTGGTCAAACTTGGTCAAAGTAGTCAACTCTGGACAAATTGTGGTCAAAGTGAGTCAAATGATCAAACAAGAGGGGCAAAATTGGAAATTGGACAAAAAATAATTAGCTGAATAATTAATTAAAGATTTTTAACTAATTATCTTTGTTATATCTCAAATTATCAACAAATAAAATCTTCCAAATATTTTAGAAACTGATAAAATTTGTTAATTATTTGAGAGCTATTATATCAAAAGATAAAAGATTTCAGCAACAGAAAATATAAGATTCAAGTCCAATCAAGGCCTATATAAAGAGACTAAAGGAAAGCAGAAAAAACAAGCTTGGCACTGCGAAATTTAGGAACCCTTAGGGGGGCCTAATTTCTTTCTCTATCCTTTCTTCTTCTATATTTCTTTTATTTTAATTTCATGGAGTGTTAAGCTTCTTAGGTTGATTACATTGGTATTTCATTATGGATTATGAGGTTATAATGAAATAAATTTATTTGTTCTTTTGATTTTTGTTGTGATTTATTTTCATCTATGTCATTTGCCTTTTAATAAAGTAAAAGTAATGATTTTTACATTGTAGCTAATTAGTGAGATGTTTTAATCTACATGCATGTTGATCACATGAGTTCAAGGGTTTTTAATTTTAATTGGGAATGTACTTTGATTAAATTTAGAAACTTTCATGTGATTGAATGAGTTTTTGCCAATGATTGAGAATGTACTTTGATTAGAGGTGAAAACTATAACTAGAATTAATCAAGAATGTACTTTGGTTAATTAGCTTTTTGCTTGATTTTAGAGGTAAAAGAATGGACATTATTAAGGATAGTAATATTTAATTGAGAATGTACTTTGGTTAAATTTACTATGATTAATTTACAAAGTTCTTGCTTTTGATTGAGAATTTACTTTGGTTAATAGTGAGAACGCCAACAAATTAATTGAGAATTACATTGATTAATTTGTAAATATACATCAATAATTAATTAAGCAATAATCTTTAGATTACCGATGATGGATCTATTTTGAAAAAGCAGTAGAATCAATCTATTTTCTTATCATTGTTTTATATCTTTTTATCTTTTTCCAATTTTATTTCTTTTTTCCTTATTTAATTTGATTAAACCTTTTTGTATAGTTTTTATAAGAACTAATTTGTTAGAAATCATTTCCGTTGGGAGACGACTTTGGGTTACTTTACCCTTTCTATTTTGTTGGCTACTTTCTTAACAATACTGAAGTTGTTATAGATAAGTAGAATTAATTTGATTGCGTCAACAACAACGTTATCAAATTTGAGTCAACAACAAAAGGAATCCCCACTCCTTTTCAACGAGAGGTATGAAACTTTCAAAATATGGTTTTGATTATATAGATGACCCCTCTCTATATATATTTATTGTCGATGCATTCCAATATGTAATTATAACTAGATTTTATATTGGTTATAATGTTAATAAAGTTTATCAATTTATGTCACAACCACTCCTTAAACACTGGAAAGAAGTCACAAGAACACTTCATTATCTCAAGGGTACTATCTCTTATGGCTTGCATCTTCAGCCAGCTCTTTCTTCTGACAAGTATAGTCTCATTACTATCTACTGTTTCCAGCATTAGATATCCAAAGATCCTCGTCAAAGGACCCTACGGAGCCCTATCACAAAGCTCTTTGACAATTTTCCAAAAGCCTATGCAAGAAACAAATAACAACTCTTTGAAACTAAAATGAAAATATATCTGAAAGTGGAGCATACCAGAGAACAGAGATACGTCGTTGACTACACGACGACGAAAGTGAACCGATGACGGCGCGACAACGGGGGTGAATCGATGATAGCGCAACGACGACGAGAACTAACGACGGCGCAATGACGAAGGTGAACTGATACGGCGCCACGGCGAGGGTGAATCGCACGACGACCATGAGAAGTGATGATGGCACGACGACCATGGTGGTAAGTCGATGGCCGATGAGATTGTATACGGTTGAGGATGGACGATGTGAAGGGTTTCGCAATTGGTGGTGATGGAGTCGAGAAGAGGGAGTCCTTATGGAAATAAGGTTTAATTTGGATAGTGAGTGAGTGGAAACTAAGAATTAGCAAAGTGGGGGGAAGAATAACAGCCTTTTCATTTTTTCTTAGACACTGATTTCACTAACACACTGATACTTAGGCGCTAAAACTTATATTTCCGAAATTATTAAATTTATTTTTTTAAAATTTATTACAAACAACGGTTTTATGGTATAGCCCACACATTTTAAAGGCAACATGGAAATAAATGTGTCATAAAGTATCCACATTTTGTAAAACGTTTCCATTGGAATACTTTAAGCCATCTGTGTAAAATTGTTGCCTATACTATGATTAGGCAACACTTTTATATTCGTGGACAAATTTAGTGTTGCCTAAAGTCATTTTTGCTGTAGTGTGCAAATTGGGCATCTGATATGACAAAATATCCACTTTCGGTACTTGTATATTCTTTGGCAATAATCTAGTTTCTTAGTGCTCTAAAAAGAAAAGTTTGGTTGCATGGTCAAGTGTGGTGGTAGAATACCTCAATCTTGTTATCATTGCATCATAAATCTTATGGTGGTTGTCTCTTCTTAAAGAGCTAAACATTAATTGTGTTACACTCATAATCTATTGTGATAATCAAATGGTTGTTGCTTTAAGTCAGAATCTTGTTTTACACTCTCGAATCAAACACATGAAGCTTGACATCTTCTTTGTGCGGGAAAAAGTCCTGGATCGCTCATTAATCATCACTCACATTCCTATAAGTGATCAAGTGGTAGATATTGTCATTAAACCCTATCTCAAGTCAGGTTTTGTCATTTACGTAATGTTCTTACAAGAATAATATATATCCTGCAGAGTCTTCCGTTATACCTTCCTAGTCGTTAAAGTCTAGTCTACGAGGGTATCTAATCTACAACCCTAGAACACAAGACGGCCTGCAAAAGATACTTCAATGCTTAAGTTAGTTAGAAGCTAAGTTCTAAATAGTGACATAAAAAATATAATTCGTAAAATGTACCATTTTATAGTATAGTTTATAGGTCTTACCTGATTGGGCTTTGATTTAGCAACCCTAATTACTTGATAATTAAGTTTTCTAACTTATTGTTATCTTTCCTTATTGGTGGTTCAACTAATTTGACCTGATTAATTGTTCATGTCATCTCAATGGGTTGTGTTCCCTAAGGGACGAGGACGAATGGTCCATCAGCCCCTTAGTCTTAATGCATTTATATGCTAACGATTATATGGTGGGACGAGTATTCATGCTTGCTCTTGGGATAGATACTCCTTCCTCGCTCTTGGGACAAGTACTCCTTCCTCGTTCTTAGGATGAGAACTCTTGCTTGCCCTTGGGACGATTAGTCCTTCCTCGCTCTTAGGATGAGTACTCTTGCTTGCCCTTAGGACGAGTACTCTTTCCTTGCTCTTGAAGGAGTACTCCTTCCTTCCTCGCTCTTGGGACGAGTACCCCTTCCTCATTCTTGGGACGAGTACCCCTTCCTCGTTCTTGGATGAGTACTCCTTCCTCGTTCTTGGGATGAGTACTCTGGACTCAGCCTTCTCTGTTGGCTATGTTTGAATGTGCTTTTGCAAAGAAAATTTGTTTCTTTGGTCGTACAACCCTATGGGTATTGTAGCCCCCACCCTTGTGGAGTGTAAGCGACAAAGAAGGTAAAAGTCAGAGGTTGCGTAGAGATTTGACTAATGTCACATGGTTTGGCAAGTATTATAGCTTTCTCTAGAATTAAGGCAAGATTGAGAAGTCGAAGTGTTGTGTTTAATGGGCCCTACTGTGGTTTTGAGCTAGTTTTGTGTCTAAGCATTTGTCCTCACAGCGTTTGAGTGCTTTTTTACATTTCTCTTAGCTTCCTTGAGTGCCCGTCTTTCCTCTTTGAGTTTGTGATCACTAGGTATGTTAGTTAGAAATTCCAATGTTGGCCATGCCAAGTCGGCTTGTAGTCGACTGTTGAAGGAGTCTAGTGATTCAACTTTTAGGGTTTTGGGAGTAAACATTGAGGTTATAAGGGATGACAGGTGTAAGACCCGAGAAAAATTAGACTAAAGGAAAACACATGGAAAAAAAATTAATGGCTTGATTAATATTGTTGATTTATTTAATTTAATTAGGTTATTAAATTATGAAATATGAAATAATTATTATTTGAGTGATGTAAGTTATTGTTTTATTTATTTTAAATTTTAATAGCATATAGCTTAATGGTTGTTCTGTGTGCCAGTAGTGTGGAGGAGCATGATTTCGAACCCCTATTGCCTATATACAGTGCTATAATTATGTATGTTGCTGCCATAAAATAAAAATGGCCAAATATTATTTAAAAACGCATGTATAAAAACTAAAAAAATGGAGTAGGGTTTTCTTTTAAAACCTACAAAATCTAGATGAGGGTTTGGAAGAGATATGTTGCACGGGAGAGAAGAGGGTGAGATGAGGAATCCAAGAGGAAGACGCAAAGGGTTGGAATTAGGAAACGAAAGATGAAGGTTATTACTAGAGGTAGGGGAAGCCAACCTTTTGTGTTTCATATTTTTTTTGCTTGATGTATGATCACTATTGAGTTTTGGGAAGGGTTCTTCACGTGTTAATAAAACGGGGTTGAGGTTGTCTTGCTGATATTGTTGCTTTGTGAATGACATTCCTTTATTGGTTGAATAATATCTAGAAAGTGTCGTATTCTGCGTGTGCATTATTCGGAAGGTTCTCCATATTGTTAGTTGGTTATTGTTGATAGTTTGGTTACACACATGAAATGCTAATTCATGATGTCAATAGTACAATTCAAAAGTTCTATTATTAAGTTATTTTAATACTACGGTTAGCCATGTTGTTCATGAAACATAAGTAGTATATATTTATAGTTTTGTTAGAGAAAACTTAATTCTGATACTGCTTACTGCACTTAATTTGTATTATCTTCAAAGATAAAATCAGTTGTGTCTGCCATTGAACTATTAGTTTCTGCATTACATATGAGCTATCTAATCAATTTATCTAGTATATTTATAATGCGGAACTTCTGATTGTCAAGGTGCTTGTGCGCATTTTGTTTTGAATAATTCGTAGGGTGGCTTATTTTTATTTTCTATCTTGTTGAAGAGTTATAAATATGGTTCTTGCTGGTATTATTTAGGAATTTATGTCCCAGTTATCATACGTCTTTTGTATTCTGAAATTTTATTACAACATAATCAATATTTTTTTAGGGTAATCAAAAGATTATAATGTTATTGACCGACAATATTTGATAAAAGAATATTCTATTTAAAATTAGTGATATTTATAATTTTGGAGCCATATGAATGATGTGCCATAATCACCATTAAAGGCGATCATTCATTCCCTTAATCCATTAAGGTCAATATTGCCGAGAAGCTTTTGTTTTGGAGATGTTAAAAATAGCTTTGTTACTTTTTAATTACTATCTTTTATATAATAATAACATGTATGGTATCTTTAATAGATAAAATTACTCTTGAAATGAGAGGTGGAATTATGAAAATATCATGGAAGTAGAATGTTTTCTGAGTAACCCAAGTTGTTTACTAAATTTTGTGGCATATTTGGAAGTATCATTATTGAATGCCATATTTTATTATATACATCATATACAAAGTAAAACTTGTTTTTCAACCTGAGACCTTATTTCTGAATATAATGAAAGTTAGTTGTGTTGAATGTTGTTGTCTTGGTTTTCATTGCATGATAGGGAGTATAAGTGGTGGTTTGAGGATAATTACTTGAGTGTGATGTTATATTGTGTTTGAATGAATGTCATTCGTTGAGTTCATTGCTTGAATATATTGTTTGGTAAGTTGATAGGCTTTGATGGAACTTTATTTTCCATGCATGATGTGGTGGTGAGTGACTTTATTGGCAATATGAAATTCACATGTATTGAATGTTGGGAGTGTTTTGCCTTGCTTGAAAGCTTTTGGTGGAATTAAATGTTGTGTGAGGTTTTCCGTACCTAGGAACCCAATGAAGACTCTTTTGCCTATGTGAAGAAGT